>JACCDR012669209.1_pt1 | contig 41736 bp, 61 predicted proteins | sample 7446431 | NCBI WGS metagenome assembly JACCDR01 (sample SAMN15323443, study PRJNA562643) | freshwater metagenome | isolation source: river surface water | place: USA:Blue River Watershed | collected 2017-08-17
CCCGAACAGGCCGCTATCACCTCTCTGCACAGCTTCTCAAGGTTGGTCATAACCACCGCGTTCCCGACAGCGACTCCGAACGCCTCCACAACCGCGAACCCGACCACGACCACGACCGCGACCACGACCGCGACCGCGACCACGACCGCGTCCACGACCGCGACGCCGAACGCGACCAGACTACTGAAGCAAAAACCCGGCTCATTTTACCGTTTTTGGAAGCGCATGTTTAAATTCGGTCACATCTAAAATACACGCTATTAGAATACGAACGTTTTCAACGTATGGCTCAACTTCATTAGCTTCACCCGTCTTGAGAAAATTATTAAATCGTCCGTCGTCTGCAATCCACGCCGCGTCTTCAAGTTCAATCCAATCCTTGTTCACGCGAACACATCGCCCGGTGTAGTGGTGCGTGACCGACCGGATGAAGTAGGATTTACCAACATCGCAGATCAGGTCGTCACTAGTGGGGGCGATAGAACTCGTTGGCCGATTTAAAGCCTTAGCGATTCTTTCCGCCGCTTCGATTGTTTTCTGCATTTCTCCAAAGGTCATCTTTTCTATGTCCATTTTCATTCTCCTATCAACTCAGTTAGTCCGCGCTCAACGCGTCTTGCTTGCACTCTCAACTCCTGTAAAGACACCGTCTTTTTTGAAAGCTTCTTATAGGCCAGATATCTACCAAGCCACCTGTAGAGATCCAAAACCATCGTGTCTTTGATCTCTCGTCCATCAACCCACAGATTGCCCGTTTTCTTGTTTACTCGGTAGGTAACGTCCGTCCGACGGACCCAGATTTTTCTAAGTGGAATCATCGCGTCACCCGAAAGAGCTTTAATAATATTATCTGCAAAAGGGTTGGGCTCGCGTGGCAGTGTCTACAAATAGGCTTTTTGCAGCTTGCGCAAATAGTTCCAACCCACTTTCTGCACTTGACGCACTTGTCCTGCATATACATGGGATTAAAAATGGTGCAGCTTGTTTTTTGTTTCACCTGCCAGACCTCCGGCTCGTCAAAGCAATCTCTGGCACCTGAACCTCATTCACCTTAACCGTGGCCGTTCTTAGCATCTCCATGCGGTAGGCGTGCTCAAGGTTCATGTGATGCAGCTTAAGACCTGCAACCACAAAAACACAAAACGCTACAAAGTACACAATCTGATTTTTCAAAGAACTGACTTCCCACACTTTAAGCAAAATATCCCCTCATTGTCCTCGCCATAGCTAAGCACGTGCTCGCAAGACTTCTTAAGCTTTCGCACCTGCCACATCTTATAGATGAGTATTGCAACTAAGACTTCAATCATAATGACCGCAAGCATGAAGGGTTGGTTAGATAGAAGCTCTCTCATTGCGCACTACCTATAACAAAACACTGCCACTGACAAAAAGAGAAACGCCCCAGAACTCGAAGCTCACGGGGCGTTGCTCTTTCTATGTGTAGATCTCTTAACAGTGCGTGGGGCACTGAAGAAATCCCTAGCGTCAGCATAGGAGTATGCTTGCTAACGCCCTTGTACTTGACTTTAGTTTCTCTGGCAACCTAGTGTTTTGTTCCTAGCATCCTCTAGATGTGTTCTATGCATTTAGTGGGGGAACCCAGTTAACAATCTTTTTAAGGAGTATTGCTTGCTTGAGCCTATCCACGCATTCCTAAACACGCACGACCTACCAACCTTTGACCCCGTCCTTGACGGCGAAACTCATAGACCTGAAGGCATCTCCCACATTTCCTATGAGGGCGAAAAACTAGACTTAAACGGCGAGGAGGCTATCCGCCTAAGAGTCCATGACTTCAAACAAGGCCAAAGCTTTTTCTATAACACCCCACATTTTGCCAACCCCGACTACTTGCCCACCTTGGAAAAACTCTCCAAAGCCCAAAGAGCTAAACAAACAGAACTCCTCAAAGCCTCTCACCTCAAAGCTAAGCAGGAAGTAGCCGCCTACTGGGAGACCTGCCAACCAATTGTAAAACTTCCTTTATATTGTGAACGCAAGCTCATAACCCCAGGGCCTGAGGCAAGGCACGACCCCGAGTGCAGCGATACCCTGGTACTTCCCATGTACGACTCCAAAGGCGAGATGTGGTCCGTACAAAAGATCTATGCAAGCGGTGATAAGTCCTTTTGGCCGGGCTCGCGAACCAAAGGGCTTTTCCTAAGACTTGCCCCACTAAGCGGTGTCTCAAGTGATGCGGCTCGGAAATCGGGTGTAACCTATCTAGCAGAAGGTTATGCTACAGCTTGCACCATTAGGCAGGCGTCGGGTGCCGAAGTCATAGCGGTTTTCACTGCTAGCAATCTTAGTCTCGTGGCCCGCGAGCTAGCAGGTACTCTCACAAGCCCCATCATAGCTGCCGATAACGACGCCCACAGCGCTCTATCTCTAGGCTATAACCCCGGCCTCGCTGCAGGTATGGCGGCAAGTAGAGCTCTCTCTTGCCCGCTCACCTACCCCACTTTTGTCGGATGTACTCCTTCCACCTCGACTAGCTCCACTCCCCTGGAAGCGGGTGCTAACCCCAACAAAGACCTTTCAGATTTTAACGACCTTGCCCGCATCTCAAACCTTCAAACCGTGAAAGAGCAACTCATGACAGATAGACGTAGTGACCCCGACTTCATCCCCAGCAAGGACTCTGGATTTTATTTAATCGAAAAGCTCAAAAGCGGGGGCTTAAAACACGTCCCCCAGTATGACGACCTCCTCAAATATTTTGACCAACGTCACTCCCACAAAACCACAGAACATGCTGCCGTCTACGTCTACGGGCAGGAAAGCAAAACCTACCGCCCCATGACCCCCAATGAGATCGAAACTTTTGCCTCCGAACACTTCAACCCCAAACCCTCTAACCAACTCACCGTCGAATTCCGCAAACGCGTAGAACACTCATCTTTGGTCGGTGCTACTTTTTTTAACGACTCCGGCACCGGACTCCTAAACTTTCCCAACGGAGTCTTAGATGTAGCAGAAGGAACCCTCCACCCGCATGACCCTAGCCGGTGGGGTTTTACTACTTGCCTAGACTTTGACTACGACGCTGAAGCCACTTGCCCGAGATTCGATCAGTTCATGCGAGACGTAACCAGCGGTGACGGGGACCGGGAGACGCTACTTCTAGAATTTATGGGATACGCCCTGAGCAATGATGAGTGTTGGGCGGAAAAAATACTTCTTTTAGTAGGCGAAGGTGCCAACGGCAAAAGTACTTTTATTAGAATTCTCGCCTCGCTTGTCGGCCCCAAAGCAATGGTCGCTCTTAATGTCAGAGATTTTAAAAACCCTTTCAGGAAAGCAGAGCTCGAAGGCAAGTTTTTTAACGTCTGCGAAGAGATGCCCAAACGCCTAGAGAATGAAGTCTTTGAAGAGATTAAGAACCTAGCTTCGGGCGGGTGGATTAATATCGAGCGCAAGTTTGAACGCCCCTATAGCATCCAGAACAAAGCAAAATTTGTGTTCGCCTGTAACCAGATCCCCCCAAGCGGTGACAACACTTATGGCCTATTGCGTAAACTCATCATTGTTCCTTTTAATGCCACGTTCACAGAAAAGAACGGAAACCTAGACCGTAACCTCATGGCGACGCTCAAAGCAGAGCGGGCAGGGATTTTTAATAGGGCTAGGGACGCTTATAGGGCCCTTAAAGCAAGGGGTCACTTCGTTATCACAGGCGAAGCAATGGAGGCTTTGGAGACCTACAAAGAAGAGTTGGACCCGGTGGCGGACTTTTTAGCAGAGGTTTTGGAGAAGGATAGCAGTAGGTTTAATGGGCAGGCGGAGCATGTGCCGTGGGTCGCTGAACATAGCGGAACCCATGCGGTACTCATTCCTAAACTGTTTCAGTACTACAGGGAACAGGCAAAAATTAGGGGACTGTTTGAGTACAATATTATTGAGTTTGGCAGACGGGTTGCTCGGGCCGCGGTTGCCGATGGGTTGCCGATCAAGAAAATAAAAATCAACGGAGTCTCGACAAGAGCGATTCTTGGTGCGTCGTGTAAGCATAGTGCGGAGTATTAATTTGTGCTTTGCGTCTTAGTTTCGGGGTCCGGTTGCCGATGGAGACCACTTTTAAGCGGGATCGGCAACCGATCGGCAACCAAAAAAACCCAATAATTTCTAAGCGGTGGCAGATGGATACGATGTTGCCGATCTTTTTAAGATAATGTATAAGAAATAAAAAATAGGGTTTTTGCATTGCATTATAACACCCCTGTTTTTTTATATAAGAGTGGTTAGAAACCGATCGGCAACCGGCAACCGGCAACCGGATGTGAAAGTAAAAAACTCAAGCTCTCACGGTTTTTGTTAGGTCTATCTGCTTTTGGGGAGGCGGCGCGGCGTGGGGTTTCAGGAAATGACTGACGCCTTGCAGTGCTAATCCGACGCATAGCCCCACCGCTGCGGCGGCAAGTGTGGGGAGTACGAAGCGTTTAAACGCGCTGCGGTAGGGGACCTTCGGGATAAGAAGCAGGGTTAGCATGGCATGGCCTATGGTCTCGGGAGCTGAATCGGCTATGGCTTGCCGCGCTAAGTAGGTTGGGCGGGGGTATTTCAGGGCCAAAGTGTGGTTTCCGTCGGAAATGGCGGTCACATACCTGCCTTGAGGGTCCAGGATAAGGGCCAAATTTCGATTTATAGCGATTTTGGGGGTCTGGTTAGTGTCAGGCATAGGGTCTCCTAGGTTTCGGGGCTTAAAATCAGTTTAAACGATTTTAAGATGCACAGTGTTAACTACTGGCAAACGAATCCACCCAGACTTGGGTTATATTGCAGCGTGCAACCTTGGCTTGGGGGCCTTGCAAGCATTTCCATGGCGCGGCCAAAGCTTCCGCCGTCTTGTCTTGGGCCCAAAATTGCTCGCGGAGGGGGATTGACATGTCCGTATGGTTCTAGTATGGGGAAATCATCGTCTTGACCACACGCGTTCTGACAAGATAACGCAGTGTATCCCTTGTTAACACAACGCCAAAAGCAGTCTGCCCGCGCTGCGCTAGGAACCATGACACATAACATAATAACGATTAAATACTTCATGTTTACTTACTCCTCTTTGGCAATTTAGTAATTGTTACTAGATTAAAATTAGTAGCTAGTAATTCTTTAGCTCGGCTAATTCTTAATTCTTTACGGTTCTGCCAATTGGCACTTTCCCACCACGCGCCACATTCAAATATTTCGGTAAGTAGTGAGTTTAAAGACTGCTTAAGCCAGCGAACGTGGCGCAAATGTTTTCTGTTAATCTTTTCAGCTACCGCTAAGCCTAATTCAATCCCGTTAATGTAGCCTTCTAAGCGAAGCATTCCATCCCAATAATGTTGATTTCCTGGTTTTTCGCATAGTTTCTGCAGTTTTCGGTATTCTTTTTTATGGCTTGATAACCCTTTCCGCTGGGTTTCAAACAAGTCTTTAATAGATTGCATGTTTACTTACTCCTCTTCGCTTGTTTGATCGGTGACTATAGCTAGTAGATCTTTTAGGCCTTCGATCCCATCGTGGTTATAGATGAGTTTGTTTAGGACATAGGCCGAGTATTTGATGGCATGTTCAACCTTAACAGGATGGGAGCTGTCTTTGATGCCAAACTCCCTGAAGATCCCTGCCAGTACTTTTTCGCTGTCGTGGGCAGTTTTCTTTTCAAATTTGAGTAATTTAAACTCATTTTTACGTGGGTTTTTCATATTATTTACTCCGTTCTATTTTCTATTTTTTCTATCTCATCCAAGATCAAAACAATCTGCTCAGCGGTGAAGTCTTTACTTTGAAACCATCGCCTGCGTTGGGTAGGACGCTCTTCTTTAGGGAACTTCTGCAGCATGTTGTGAAGTTTCCTTGCCTGGTCCTCTGCAAATAAGTCGTCCATAGTTGTCATTTCCTTTCGTTGTTAATCGTTGCTTTCTGGATCTTCGTCTTTAAATAGCTTCCAGTATTTCCGATAGGCTGGGCTTGCCATTTTGCCTATGCACTTGCGGCAAGTGGGCTGTTTGTCTTCGACGCCGCCCCATCCGGCTGAGCGTGGTCCTGGTTTGGCTCCGCACAAAGCCTTGCCCTTGGTCGTGTAGGTTATGACTGTACCTGGGAGTGTGGCGTGTATCAGCTTCCCATGATCGGCTTCGTTGTCGTTTGAAAGCCTACCGAGCAGCATTCTGGCGTGAAACTTATGCATGACTAAGCCTTTCTGGGCATTAAGATGCCCGTATTGTTATTGGACATGACAAGTATTGGGTCCAGCTTGCCCTTGATTCTGAGAGTTATTGACTCGTTTCGCTTATCGCCGTTCAGAGACTTCCATAGCTCCATGACATAGCGAGGATTGAAGGTTATTTCGGTGAATTCGGCGTGCTTAGGCCATAGAGGCTTTGTGTCTGGATAAAAGTCACGCCGTTCTTGCCTTAAAAGCGTGATTGATCCGGTTATATGCCCGAGACAGAGTACTTTCGTGGTCCCGTATGGCCCTGGTTGATCGATCCAACGACAAGCGCCAAGGTCATCAAAGCCTTTCCTTTGCTTAGCAAGTGCCTTGAGAGCTGGCAGATAGTCAGGATCACAGTAGGCTTTCGTGCATGATTCAAGGTTAGCGGCAAGTTCTGAATCCTCGACGATGCTTTGCGCGAGCTTATGCTCGTCGCAAGCTCTTATGGCAACGCTCTTGTCGTCGATGCGCTCGACTTCAACGAATTGCAGCATGTATCTGACTGCATCGTCGGATGCGCATTCAAAGGTTTTGATTATGGTTTGAAGTGTTTCGAGTTTCATGACTTGGTCTCCTCTAAATACTTCTGAAATTTAGATCCTTGTCTGTATCCGCTTGCATAGACAATGCAGATAACCGAAAGGACCGTTTGAATTTCCTTAGCGGTTAGTCCTTGCAAAGACTCCTCAATGGTCTTGCCAGTCTTTTCAATGTGTCTGTAGCGATGGTTATCAACTAAACCAATGCCACACGCTTGGACCGCGCTAGTTAGCCAGTCTTGAATGATGTTTAGGCCGCGTTTCTTAATCGACATATTTTGTTACCTCTCAAACTAGTAACGTTGCACAACCCATGCCGCACCTAATCAATTATAGTGGGTTTTAAATACCGTTTGTGTATATAAATTAGACGAAGTGACATATTAGGACCAATAGTTGACCAATTTGGTCGGTCATTATTTACTCCCCGCACCACGACCCACGGCACTTCACTCCCCAGACCAACCTCTCAAACCCCGCGATCCCCGACACTCGCCACAAGCCCCCGTAATCCAACGACTTTTTTAAATCAATTGAATCAGTGTATCGTGAGGCAGGATTAAACAAGGATGGTTTATGGTTCGGGGTTCGTGTCGCATTTGACCCGGGGGGTGGGGGGTCGAATTTCTAGGTATCGATACAGTCTTGCCCGCCCGACCCCCGACCCGCGTCTCTATACGCCCCCCGCCATCTCACCCGCACCCAACCCCCGCTTTTCACCCCGCTTGCCCCGCGAATCATCCCCCCACTCCAAAGTTCCCAATTCCTGCTTAAAGAACACCGCTTGCTACCTGGTTAAGTCCTGCTTACACCTGAATAGGTGAGTACTAAGAAAGGTCAGCAAGGCCATGCTGATGAAGAGGGTAGTGAAGAAATGATAGAAGAGTCTCTTGAGGCAGTGAGTCCCGCTTCGGCGTCGAAGAAAGAATTTAATCGAATCAAAAAAGAGTTAGCTCCTGCTTTAGTAACGGATGAAGAGGGTAAGACTTCGTTTCATCTGTATGATGAAGATAATCCCCGAAGCCTAATTAATATAGTTCCTGACGTGGTGAAAGAGGCCATGCTGAGACTGCCTCGGCATGTGTTTGATATGCCCGAGCACAAGCTCTACGTGAGTGCGGGCAAACAGCAAGTGCATTCTGTTTTGAGGCTTAGCTTTTGGAAGGAGTATGACGCCGCTCAAGCTGAGCTAAGAAAAATGGTGCTTACGAATATCGTGGGTAGGTTTTGCGATTTCGTGACGTTTTATAAGTACATAAGGCAGGCGTACTTTTTAGCGTACATGCTAAAGCCTCCGCTTTCGTATGTGGTGATGACTGAAGAGGCGCTCATTCATGGGGTGGGAAGGTTAAGAGAAATTTTGGATATGCCTATTGTGGATGAGAAGGGCAGACCCCAGACGCGTGTGATCGACTCCATCATAAGGGCAGTAGCGTTCTTAGATCTGCGGGTGAAAGGTGGGATCACGCAACGGCATGAGGTTAAGCAGTTAAATATTAATATGGGGATTGAGGGTAAAGAGTTAGAGCGAGACAACCATGAGTTATCGGTTGCAGAGATAGATAAGAAAATTGCCATGCTTAGGTATCGGCAAGAGGAGATATCTCGCGGGGCGCTGCCTACGTTTGAGGTGAAACACAAAGAGCATATTCCGCCTGGGGCAGATCCGATGCCGCCGCCCGTGGGGCCTAGGAAGTTAAAGCAAGAATTGCGAGAGATGATTAAGATTAAGGGTGCGCTGCCTGATGTTCTAGATCCCGATAAGGCGGATGAGTAGTGAGTGATGATAATGAGGAGCGTGTAGCACCCCGAGCCCTGCCTAAGCGGACCGGGGGGCGTGAGCTCATCTACAAGCAAAAAGAGTTAGAGCTTCTGCTTAAGAAGCAAGAGTTGTTAGATCAGTTACCGCACTTGTACGGGCAGAAGTTGTACAAGTGGCAGCGGGCGTACTTAGACAGTAGAAACAGGATGAATTTGCTGTGCAGCGCTAACCAGGTGGGGAAAGCGCAGCCTGTAGACACGCTTGTAGTTACGCCTTTGGGGTGGAGAGAGCTTGGCGAGATACAAAAGGGGGATGAGGTATTTGGTTTAGATGGGAAACCCACAAAGGTTATTGATGTGCCGTATGTGGGGACGCGCCCGGTGTATGAGATTTGTTTTAGTGATGGGACAAAGGCTTATGCGAGTGAAGAGCATTTATGGGTGTGTAAGGATTATGAGGGTAGGTTTAGGGTTAAGGGTCCGCGCTTCGGGCAGTGGGTGACCAAAACCACAGGTGAGATCATAAGAGATGGCAAGTATGCGTATACGACAACGGCACCGCTTAGGCATGTCATACCTGTGTGTGAGCCTGTGGAGTATGTGGGTGGAGAGCTTTTTGACCCGTACTATGTGGGGCTTTACTTGGGAAACGGGTACTCCTGTGTGCTTACGTTTAATGAGTTAGATGGGGATTTGATAGAGCACGCGGCTAGGTACGGCAATAGAAGAGCTAGAGGTGGGGCAGTAGGTGTTAGAAAAGATGTTTTAGATAAGCTCACACTTCTAGGTGTTACAGAGATTTCCTACAACAAAAAGATCCCCGCTCACTACATGTTGGGCACTATAGAGCAGAGGAAAGCGTTACTTGCGGGGTTGTTAGATACAGACGGGTACTGCTCGCTTAAGGGTACGGATGTGGAGTTTTCTAGTACGTCTGAGGTACTAGCTAACCAGGTAATTGAGCTTGTGTGCTCATTAGGCGGTATTGCGCAGATTAAGAAAAAGAAATCTAGCTACAGAAAGGAGGGGGTGAGGATAGATTGTAGAGATCACTTTGTAGTTAAGATCTGGGCTACGTTCAATCCGTTTAGGTCTCTAAGAAAGTCTGCGCGTTGGCGGCCCGTGCTTAAGTACAGGCATGAGCGGGTGATAGTAAGCATTACTCCTGCGGGAGAGGCTAGGGTTAAGTGCTTAACGGTGGATAATTCCACGGGCACGTTTCTAGTAACTAGAAACTATGTGGTCACGCATAACTCTACGGTCAACATTAAGAAGTGCATCACATGGGCCACGAGCCCAGAACTCTGGGGAGAGTTGTGGAGTAGGAGGCCCACGCAGTTTTGGTACATGTATCCGTCAAAGGATATGGCGTCGACGGAGTTTGAGAATAAGTGGTTAGAGCAGATGCCGCGCGGAGAGGCGGCTAAAAGTAAGCGGTATGGGTTTGAGGTGGAGAAAGACAAGGGAGATATCTATGCCATCCATTGGAACACGGGTGTGCATGTATATTTTAAGACCTATTCGCAAGATAAGAAGTACCTCCAAGGTTCCACGGTTTTTTCTATATTCGCAGATGAAGAAATGCCTGAGGGCATATTTGATGAGCTCATGTTTAGATTAGCGGCCACAAGCGGGTACTTCCACATGGTGTTTACTGCCACTCTTGGGCAGAAGTTGTGGTGGAGTGCGATGGAGGAGAAGGGAGAGAAGGAGAAATTTGTCGATGCGTTTAAGCAGCAGATATCTATGTATGACTGCACGGAGTATGAGGACGGCACGCCTGGGGTGTGGTCGGTAGAAAAAATTAGAGAGCAAGAGGCCAGGTGTAGAAACAAAAACGAGATACTGCGGAGGATTTACGGGAGGTTTGTGACAGATGAGGGGCTTAAGTACCCGACGTTTGATGCAAGCAGGCACTTTAAGAAGCCTCATGAGATACCTAACTCTTGGTTAAAGTATGCGGCGATAGATTATGGATCGGGCGGAGAATCAGGGCATAGGGCTGCGATATTATTTCTAGCAGTGCATCCTGATAGGAGAGTGGGGAGAGTCTTTAAGGCGTGGCGCGGGGATGGAGTATCTACGACGGCAGGGGATGTCCTTAAGAAGTATGTCGAGATGAAAGAGGGCATGCAGTCACTTGTGAAGACTGTGTACGACCCTGCGTGCAAGGATTTAGGGGAGCTTGCATCGAGGACCGGGCTCACAATCACTCCTGCTAATAAGCGGCATCAGGTGGGAGAAGATATTCTTAATACTTTATTTAAGAACGACATGATTAAGCTCTATGACACTGAGGAGATTAGAAAACTTGGGTCAGAGCTTGCGAGCTTGAGACAGACTACTGCTAAGCAGAACGCAGAGGACGACTTGGTCGATTGCTTGCGCTATGTATGTGTGGAGCCGCCGTGGGACTTCTCAGGTCTTGGTCTTGATATTTTGACCGATATACAAGAACCACAAGCTGAGACCGAACTAGACGCGAGGCGTCGGTTTGTGATGGAAGGTGAGAAGAAGATAGAGGATGAGTTTGAGGAGTGGAACGACCATTATGACGGGTACTGATGAGAAGCTAGGAGTCACTCGCCGGGTAAAGAAAACGGTTTTAAAAGCCGATGAAATCTGTAGTATTCTTAAAGCTGGCGCAGAAGCTAAAGTCAAAGTCTTGAAATACCTAGATCTTGAGATTCACTATCAGGGTCAGGCTTCTGAGAATTCGCCACAACCTTACCGTTTCCACGTGGAACATGAGGCAGGCAAGACACAGCCCGCTGCAAACACAAAAGCATTTGAAGAGCTTGCTTACGATACAAAGCAAGAAAAACTAGACCAAATGCTAATCGAAGATCCGAGCCAGTATGAGGCTCTGATGGCAGCGGGAGAATTTGAGGATGCAGAAGAAAGGCAAGATTCAAGAGCTTAACGAACTATATCGTGAAGCAGAAGATTTGGACCGTGACCTTTTCTCAGAACAAAGATCAAACATCCTGCTAGTAAGCGGTGACCACTACACAAAAAAGAACTCTCGCTGGTGGAATAGAATCAGGGACAACAAAGATCTCTCTAACGAGCAGAAGCTAAGGCTTACAAAGAACCACACGCAGAAGATTTCCAAAATTTATGTGAACAACATCCTGACCTATGCTCCGGGTGTTACGATTTCTCCTAAGAACGAAAGCGAGCTCCAAGACCAAAAAGCTGCAGAGCTCAACCTTGCTGTATGGCAGGACTGGAAGCATAGGAATAAGTACAAGCAAAAGGTAAGAGAGTTTGCGCAAGACTTCTTTGATATCGGAGAAGTCTGCTCGAAAGTGTTTTTTAATCCAATGGCAGGCAAGTTCATTGGGTATGAGGCGCAACTAGATGAGTTTGGCCAGCCTGTTATGGGTGAAGACGGCCAATACTCTAAGTCTTCTAGAGCTATTTTTACGGGCGATGTCGTTTGGGAGAGAGTTTTTGGGTTTAACCTGCTCAGGCATCCTGATGCTAAGTCCATGCATGACCCACATTGTAAGATCATTAGAAAAATGGTCGATGTGGAAGCAGGGCTTTCCATGTTTGAGGAAGACGACGAGCGAAGAAAGTTCATCGAGAAGTCTTTAGATGAGACTTTCATGGTTTTTGAGGCCACAAGTGGGAGTTATTCGCAGGCAAACAACCAGTTTTTGATGGTTGAGTACTACTATCCGCCCTGCCACGAATACCCTAACGGATATTACTATATCACTACAAAACAGGGTGTTTTGTTTGAAGGAGAGCTTCCTTTTGGGGTGTTTCCTATCAAATACACGGGTTTTGATGAGATTCCTACTACGCCAAGAGGCAGATCGCTCATTAAGCAGCTAAGGCCGTACCAAGCTGAGATCAATAGAGCAGGAAGTAAGATCGCAGAACATCAAATAACAATCGGTGACGACAAAATCCTCTACTCAATGGGGTCAAAGATCTCGCAAGGTAAGGTTCTGCCTGGGGTAAGAGGTATTGAGTACGCAGGAGCGCCTCCTACAATCTTAGCGGGTAGAACAGGCGACCAATATCTTGCTTACATGAACTCTCAGATAGAAGAGATGTACAGGGTAGCAAACCTTGTGGAGGACATGGAAGAAAAGCCTCAGCAAATGGACGCTTACGCCATGCTCTTTGCTGCCATGAGGAACAAAAAGAAGTTTGTTACCTATGCAGAGAAGTTTGAAGAGTATTTGATTGAGAGTTGTGAGGCTATCTTAGCTCTTGCTAAGGGATCGCTCCCTGATGACATGGTCATTCCTGCTATTGGCAGGTCTGAAATTGTGAACATGGCTGAGTTTAGAAATACCGAACCGATGCAGTATCAGGTAAAGGTCGAAGCTCAGGGTGAAGATGTTGAGACTAAGATGGGCAAGCAACTCGTCTTAAGTCAGGTCATGCAGTATGTTGGGTCAAATCTTGAAAAAGAAGATATTGGTAAGCTTGTTAGAAACATGCCGTTTGCCAACCTTGGCGAGTCTTTCAGAGACCTCACACTCAATTACGACATGGCTAATAATATTATTTTAGCCCTAGACCGTGGCGAGATGCCCGAACCCGTTAAATACCAAGATCACAAATACATTATCAGGCGCTTAACTGATCGAACGCTGCAAGCGGACTACAGATTTTTGTCTCCTGAGATTCAGCAAAACTACGCTGTTTTGATTCAGGCACACGAAGCTGTGCAGGTGCAGGAGTTAGAGGCCATTAAGCAGGCGCAGAGTGAGTTTATTCCAACGGGCGGCTATTTAGTCGCGTGTGATTTCTATGTCACTGATGCCGTTGATGCGGGCAAGACCAAAAGAGCGCGCCTGCCCTATGAAAGTTTAGCGTGGCTCATGAATAAGCTCGAAGCCCAAGGAATGGGGCAGAAAGCACTTGAGCAGATGGGGCAGGGAGCCATAGCTGAAATGAGCCAAGCAATATCTGCGCAAGCCAATCCAGACAGACAAGCGGAATTAGGAATGGGACCGCTTTCTGAATTAATGGGGCAGCCAAACCCCGAAAGGACGTTGCAGTGAGTGAAGTAGAAACAACTAACGAAGTATCATCAACCGCCGATACGGGAAGTGGGCAAACTGGGAAGGGGAATAGTCCCGTCCTTACTGTCACTTCTCAGAATTCTCTGTCACAATCCTCTCCGGCGGGGGAAGGAGTAGAAGCAGGTGCAGCTTCTTCTCCCGCTTGGTCTCCAAACTTTAAATACAAAGTTTATGACCAAGAAAAAGAGTTTCACAAAGCACTTCATCCGGTCATTAAGGATGCAGAAACCGAAAAAATGATTCGTGAGCTTTATGAGAAGGCTGATGGATTAGATACGGTTAAGCCAAGATTTCACAAAGTAAGAGAAGAGTACAAATCTCTGCAGGACGAATACACGGGACTGCAGCAAACCATTTCTGGACTTGGGGACATGATCCGCAAGGGGGATTTGGACAACTTCTTCAGCGCAATTGAGCTAAACCCTACAAAAGTGTTTCAGTGGGTTTTGGATAAGCTCAATTACAACCAACTTCCACCTGAGCAGCGTCAGATTCTTGACGCTAAGAAACAGGCTGAGCAGCAAGCGATGCTTTATGAGCAGCAAAACTCTCAGCTTCAGACTCAGTATCAACAAGCTTTAGTTCAATCTCGAACGGTTGAACTTGAAACCGCTCTGACTCAGCCAAACGTCAGGGCAATTGCCGACTCTTTTGATGCAAGGCTGGGAAGGCCTGGGGCGTTTAAGGAGCAGGTAATCAACCAAGGTAAACTCGCTTGGTACTCCCAGGGAAAAGACATCCCTGTCATGGAGGCGGTGTCGGCGGTTGCTGACATGGCAAGCAAGTTTATTCAAACAGGACAGACAAATGGGATTGCACCCCAAGCCGTTGGGGATGCTATGGGACAGGCGACTGCGGGCATGAACACCCGACAATCTCCTCCTGTTATTCCTAACGTGGCGGGCAAAAGCAATTCGCCTGCTAGAAAAGTGGTTAAGAGCATCGACCAACTTCGTGAACTGGCAAACCAGATGTCATGAGTGCGGTCATAACAACAATTAACAAAGGAAAGAGGTAGCACAATGGCTACAACGCAAACTTTCCAGACGATGCTTAATGATTACCTTACTTATGATCTTCTTAAGGAAGAGTACATTAAGCGCGACTGGCTTCTCACAAACGTTGAGAAGGACAATGGATGGAAGGGTAAATAAATCTGCCCCCTTGCTACGTAAGTAGTGAGTGAAAATTGGTCAAAATCGGTGGACGCTGAAATGCAAACACCGAGGAAAGCAGATAGGTTAAAAGAGATCTGCCTCCGTAACGCGTAGGGATTGAAGACTCGCAAGAGAATAAAACATCCCCAAGAGTGACCGACAACCCAAAGGGTTGAAAATGTACGCTGAGCTAACTCGAAGAGTAAGAGTTAGAAGTTAGGGATAAAAAGCCCTAGCGGTAACAACTTGGGACCATTAATTGTTCCATTCAAAGCAGCGGGCGCAAGCTCGATTTCGTTCGGATCTCTTGTTGCATCTAACGATGTAGCAGAAGATGCGTTCGTTCGTGGTGAGATCAGTTCTCCAAAAGAAGTTTGGGGAACAATGATCTTTAATCACCGTGACCTCATCGAGCATGATGGAAAGATTCCTGAGAAGACCTTTCTCAAGATTCTTCCTGACACCGTTGAAGATTTCATGGATTGGATGAAGCAAGCTTGCTCCATCAACATGCTCAACGGCTCGCACTTTGCCACGCTAACTGCAGACGCAACGGCTAACGACGGTAACATCACTGTCGATCACCCTGAGCGTTTTCAGATCGGGCAAAATGTCACGGTTGATGACGGTAACTCTACTGCCATCACTGCGGCCTATGTGAAGACCATTAACATGAACACTAAGGTCGTTAACCTTGTTACGACTCGCGGTGGTTCAACTGTGGTGGACTTCTCGGCTAACAACATGACGACTGCTCAAACAGCTCGCGTGTACCATGCCGGTGCTCAGTCAAACTCGTTTACTTCTCTCCGTGCGCAGCTTTTGTCTGCTGCTAACGGTGGAGATGCAAGCTTGTTTGGCCAAACCAAGGTGACGTACCCCTACCTTCAGTCAATCAACGTGGACGGCTCGACCGTCACGGCAGCAAACATCTTAGATAAGATTTTTGATGCTTACACGTCGGTTAGGACGTTCGGTAAGGGTAACCCAAACACGGTCGTCATGAGCTTCAGAAACTTAGGCGCAGTGCTTAAGGTTCTTGAGATCAACAAGGGCTCTTTCAACGTTGTACAGGGATCTGAAAAGGTTTCTGTCTACGGTTGGACTGAGATCATGATCGGCGGCGTGAAGGGTATGCTTAAGGTAGTCGGTATTCAAGAGTGTGATGACGATGTCATCTTCTTCTTGGATATGCGTGGAATTAAGTTCCATAGCAACGGCTTCTTCCGTAAGCGTATTGCTCCAGATGGAAAGCACTATTTCGAGCAAAGAGCAACCTCAGGTTACTCGTACCTTGTGGACATCTGCCTCTATGGTGAACTTGCGGTTAACCGCCCAAGTTACCAAGGCATCATGTACTCGGTGCCTACGCTCTAATTAATTAAGGGTAGGGGAGTGGTATCTTTGCCACTCCCTTACTTATATGGCCGTCTTCATTACGGCGAATCCTAGAAAGGGGATAAAGTATGTTAACCGCTGCTCAAAGATATCTTCTCAATCGACTTAACAATGGTGCCCGAAGCTTGTTGCTGGGCAACCTGTTAAGCAACCAACTAAACGCTGCCAAGGGTCTTTATGACTTCTCGATCCATGGCGGTGCAGTCAGTACCATTAACTTGGACGACGTAACCAATGAGTTTGGGACAACAAGTAACGTTGTAATCCCAAGCGGCTCTATTATTTGGTCAGGTGTTGTGGATACGCTTACCCAGGGTGCAACCAGTGCCTCGGGTACGTTTTCTCTTGGTCTAAACACGACTACTGACCTTTTGGGAGCTACCGCTGCAGCTTCGATCAATAACCGTGTTGCTCTCGTTCCAGTAGGAACGGCGGCAAGCTGCGTGAAGCTCACGGCTGATCGGACTCTTACCACTTCAATCGCTACAGGTGCGGTTACGGCTGGTAAGTTCAACGTTTACTTGCAATACTGGCAAGGGTAATTGCGTTTACTAGTGGGGCTAGTGGTTTAATTAAACATACTCCGTTAGCCGCTAGCCTCACTTCTTATCTATATGGCAAGTAATGACGTAACTCCTGCGCTTGGACCTAACGGGCAGTGGGATTATAAAAAGCTCAGAACTGACGCCAACGGCTACTTGCTAAGTGACGCCCAGGCGACGGGGCTTCTAGGGGAAGTCTCTTATGACTATGTGGGTGTCGCATATCCTGACTCAGTGACAGAGACTTACACATTTAAAACAGGCGGGGCGTCGGGCACTACGGTTAGAGTTATAACTATTGTTTATACAAGCTCTGCTAAAACTTCTTTGAGCTCAGTAACAAGGACTTCTTAAGATGCCGTATACCTTCAACCCGTTTACTGGAAAGTTAGATTACTTCCAGGCGGGTAGTACATACAGCAATGAAGAAGCTCAAGATGCCGTAGGTAGTATCCTAACAGACTCCTCAACTATTGATTTTACCTACGACGATGGAACGCCTTCTATTACTGCCGCAGTTATTGCTGCCGGTGTAGACCACAACTCTTTAGCTAATCTAACCACGGGTGACCCTCACACCCAGTACACAAAAGACCCCGGTACCGTAGTAGACAAAGAGATCACTATTTGGAGCGGTACGGGCGGTAGAGATTTTGCTACCTCTAGCGGGGTTCAGATTGGCGCAAGCACATCAACACAGATTACGCCTACTGCAAGTAACACAAACCTGCTTTTAGATGGAAACGGCACGGGCGTAGTTCAGTTTAATACCGGGTCAAACTCGATGCAGTTTCCGAAGACTAGACCTGGGTCAATTTCGAGTCCTTACCTAACGATAAGCCCAAGCACGGGAAACATGTCATGGAACTCGCTGGTGTTTCCTGTAACCGATTGGCAATACGTGTACGATACCGCTGGCGGGGCTAGTGGCCAATTTTTTACGGTATCAAACGCCTCGGGTGACGGGCTTAGGATTTTAGATGCCGCGACACCTATTACGGGAGTGATGTTTGCCGTCAGAAATAACGCAGAATCCGAGGAATACTTCTACGTCGATTCCGAAAAGATCTATACGGAGAATCACGCCGAGGTTGGTAACCCTGGGCTTGAATCGGCGGGCGTAAATATTGGTGGAACCGTTTTAGAGTTAGGTCTTCGCGTAAACGATATCGGAGGCGGTCGCGAAGGCCAGATCATGATGCATCGTCACTCGACGCTATACGGGTCTATCATCATAGGATCGCGCGCGAATTCTGATACGACTTCCCATGCTGACGTAGCTAACTCGATGGATCTTGTAGGTCTAAGGGGTTGTGGATGGGCGGGATCTAACTACAAGATTTTTGGTCAAATCTTAATTAACTCTGATGCGTCTGGAACGATTTCAAACACCTCGGCGCCTGGATCTATTACGTTTTCAACAACTCAAGACGGTGCGACGACTCCTACGCTTGGGATGACGCTTGATCGGGAGCAACGGTTAACCGTTCAAGGAATTATAGATGCTCAGTCGGACGTAGTGGTTAACGCTAATAGTATTTTGCTAGGCTCTACAAGCCAGGCGCTAATAAAATACGACGGAACGAATTTAGTTTTAAATCCCGCTGTATCTGGTTCTGGTTATGTATTCATAGGCGACGGAACGACTCCGGCTAACATTCAAGCGAGTCAGATTGGTTTGGGAACGGACGCGCCATCGTCGGCTAGAATTATCACGGCGACTGCGAGTAGTACGGCAATCAGCACTGGGATGCAGTTAAGTCTTACGTACAGCGGTGCGGTTTCTGGGATGCGCGCAATGAATTTTCAAGGGATTCATTCCGGCTCAAACACAAACCCGTCGTGTACTAGCCTTTTCACCTCGACAAACACGGTAAATCCTAGCGGTACAGTGACGATGATTGGCGTTCAGCCAACCGCTGCGTCTGGTGTTGCGTCAACTCAAGGAACAAAGCTTTACGAAGCCGTTAGAGCGGCTGTTACGGACGTAGGTGGTCACTCAGGCGGAACGATTCGTGCGTATGGGCTAAGAGTCCTTGTCATGCCCGCATTCACGGGTGCGGGAACGATTACGACCTGGGGAATTAACTGCGACGACGATATTCAGTTAAGTACCGACAAGAAGCTTTTGTTTGAGGGAAGTGCGACCGTCAAGGGCGACACGTACATGACGTGGAACGCGACTTCTCTTAATACGTTTATCAACGGAACGAACGCCATTCAAACAACGGCGACTCAAACCGGGGTCATAGCCGGAAGCTCTACGTCTTACGCTAAGGTTGGCGGTGTTATCGACGTAAACACAACTCAAGTAGGTAACGTCGGAGCGGGTGAGGATGATTTAATCACTTATACGATACCGGCTAACGTGCTCAATACGAACGGAGATCAGATTCGCTTTCGCATGGCAGGAACGTTTGCAGCTAATGCGAATAACAAGAGAGTTCGCATCAAGTACGGCGCGACGACTCTTTTAGACACGACTGCACTTGCGTTTAATAATGCTGATTGGACGGCTCACGGGACGATTGTAAGAACTGGTGCTACGACGCAAAAAGCAATTTGTGAATTTGCCTCGGGGTCTGCTTTGCTTACAAGTTCCTGTGACTATACCGCACCGGCTGAAACGCTTTCCGGTACAGTCGTTTTAAAAGCAACGGGTGAGGCAACGTCAAACAACGATATCACCGAAGAGTTTCATATCGTAGAATGGATACCAAACGAGTAATTTATGGCCTTAGAAAATATTTATGTTTTAGACAATGATGCTATTGGAAACTATTGGAAGATAGTTAGGGTTATAGACCATAGGAAACACCAAAAAGCAGAAGTTGTTATAGGTCTTTTTAAAGATGTTGCGTCAAAAGATAAAAAGCCTCTGCAGGAGTTTGGTTTTGTTTTTGGTGACGCTTCTGACGATGCCTTGTATCCTTTTACTATGGAAGCACTTAGTGCTGAGGGCATGAATCACATTAAGCTCTCTTACATAACACTTAAGACGTTGCCCATGTTCGCGGGGGCGATTGATGTCTAATTTTGCGCAAAGAGGCTTTGCCTCGGGGCTAGGACCAACATGGATGGGGGCGACTAGTCCCGAAACTTTAGGGGTGAAAACATGAAAGTATATAGCCAGCTAGTGAGTGCTGCTTTAGAAGTAAAGTCATCTGACTACTCTACGGGGATAGTCGGTCTTATATGGTGGAACAGTACTGCTAAGCAGGTAAAGATAGGCGATACAACCAGTGCCATCACGAACTTCCTACTCAACAATGAAAAATGCATCTTTGGCAGAAACGGTACTGCTAACAACAATATTAGGTTTCACCGGGGTGCGGCGGGTGTTCTGCAGTTTGTTCAAGGCGGGGACTCTACGTCTGAAGGCACGCTCTCTACTTCGCTTAATCAGATATCGGCACGTCTTGAGAATTACACGGATGCGGGCAAGCCAAATTTTGGCAATGCTGGACGCGTTGCCTGGATTAGCGATGTTGGGGCACTAAAAGTAGACACTGGCTCTGCCTGGGCAACGGTCGCTACCAATAGTGCGGCAGACAGACTTCTTGCAATGTATGACGCCGTTGTGGGCTCGGCTGGCGAGGTATCGAGCGGGGTAGCAACGCATAGCACTATTACAGCGGCTATTGCTGCGGTATCGGCGGGGGCTAGTATCTTTATTCTAGACGGTACTTTTACTGAGACTGTTTCAGTTAATAAGCAGCTCTACATTGTGGGCAAGGGCAAGGCTTCGGTCATAGACGGGACGCTTACTTTCACAAGTTCGTCTGACCAGTCGCATGTTAAGGACTTGAGAGTGACTGGGGCTATAACGTTTGACTCGGGTGCGGATGGCAACTTCTTAGTTGATTGCTTCCAGGCCACAGGGCAGACTGTATCTGACCAAGGCGATTTTAACACCATTTCTCTATATCAGGAGTAATCATGCCGGGTATTTTAGGAAGTATTAACGGAGCATTTGCTGGGTTTGGAACAAGAAACTCTTCTAACTTTTCTAACTCTATTCCCATCTCAGACTTAGCTAACTGGAAAACAATCGGCGGCGGAGTTACTTCGGCTACTTCTGGAAATTATATTTCTTTAGGTAGGGGCGGGGCTCAGTATCAAATTAGTTCTGGAAAAACTCTTATTGCGCCTGGTTTTTACTGCGTATCTGATGCAGCTACAGGTGACTTTATAGAGCTTGGTTATGCCGACACTGCGCTTGCAGGGCACAACACCGCTACAGCGCCAACATCTCCAATTGCTCTTTGGACCCCAACTAGTACAGTAAGCAACGGTTTTCGAGTAGAAGGCGGTACGGTCGCTCAAATGTTTTGGGTGCCTATTCCAGTAGTGATGCCCGCTCAAAAATATCCTTATTTCAGAGCAAATGCCACTAACGGCTTTCACATGCTCATTCCATTTAAGGAAGTTTAATGGACTTCCTGCTTAGAGAAGCGTTTAGCTATCTAGGCGTTCCATACAAGTGGGGTGGGGCTAATCCTATAGAGGGGTTTGACTGCTCGGGATTTATTCAGTGGTTACTGATGTCCGCTGGCATTGACCCCCCAGGCGACCAAACCTCCCAAGCGTTGTTTGATCATTTTGAGAAAAAGTACGGGGTCACAACTCTATCTAAAGCGGGCGTTATCTGCTTTTACGGCGAAAGTGTGGCTAAGATTACCCATGTTGCTATGTGTATAGACCCCTATAGAGTGATAGAAGCGGGAGGGGGAAATTCTCTCACGTTAACTAAAGCTGACGCCGAAAAGAAAAGCGCGTGTGTTAGAATTAGGCATATAAGTGCCCGCAAGGACTTGGTAGCCAAAATCTATCCAAGTTATGCGTCGATAGGTCTTATCTAGGGGGGTTTATGGAGTTTCTAGAAAAATTAAGCGGGGTCATCCCCCACGAAGCTGCGGTAGTGGTTATCATTGCCGGGGCACTAGATTTTATTTTTAGAATGGTTAAGACGGAGAAGCCTTTGAGCCTTGCGTGGGTTATTGCTGCAGGGGCAAGGAAGCTTGGCGAGTTTTTAACAAAGCTTGCTAGCTTTTTGGACAAAGTGCTTCCCCAAAAAGTTAAATCAGACGAACTACCAAAGCAGTAATGCCGGTAGTACTGTTTGTTTTAAAGAATATTCATATTGTATGGCCTGTAGTTGTAGAACTGTGGGCCTGGGTTCAAGAGCAAGCAAACTCAGAGAATCCTGATAAAGAGTTTAAACACTTTCTTCAGGCTTTGAGGGATGGACGTAAAAACCGCGACTCTACTGCTATTGAATCTTTTTTTAAGCGCGTGCGCTAGTCCGGTTGGTCAAAGGCCCGCCCTAGACATTGAAGTCTATTATGCCAATTCAAAATCCCAAGCTTTAGAGCGCAAAGCCTGGCAAGAGCCCTATACGGTAGTCAAAGCTTCATCAAAACACTTCGATAATTTTATTGGTCTTAAGAACTCAGACTTTGCAAAGCTTATTAAGACCTACGTCTATGGGTGCAAGGTTTGGAAGAAAGACCCCGAGACCGATCTAACAGAAGAAGAGCTAGAAATTTTAAAGGACATTGAGCGGGAGGAGTTTTAAATGCCAACTACTACAACATACGGCTACAAGAAACCAATTGTAGGCGAAAACGGTTCTGCTTCGGGTGACGGATGGGCCGCTAGCATTAACTTTAACACTGACAGGCTAGATGCCCACGACCATGATGGAACTGATTCGGTTAGACTTACATCACAATCAATCACTGCTTTAGCTCAAAACATAGACAACACAATAGATGCTTCGGATACAACTTTGGGATGGGTGTTGCAGGCTACAGGCGAATACAAGCGCACTATCAGTATGCTTCCTAGTGCTCTTACGTTTGATACCTATGTGATCTCTGCAAGAAAATATACATCGACAAGCGGTGGAGAAGATCTTTGGGATGTCATTCACCCAACTCTTGAAAAGACCGCAGTAGGTACGTTTGACATTACGGTTAACTTTGACATGACTTCTGCCCCGGTAAACGGGTCAAACATTGTTATAAAACTTGTTTATCCAAGCTAAAAATGGACAATCTGCAGACACTAGTTATCAATGACTTTTCTGGCGGCATCACGGACAACTTTGTCGATGCTCCGCCCAATAAATTTGCCAAGCTTGATAACCTTCTAATTAACTCTAACCGTAAGGCTTACCAAAGGCCTGGCAGTGAGATGTACGATAGCACGCACCACACGGTGCTAGCTTCGGGTAACCCAAGGACTGGGTCACTTATAAACTTTGATAACTCCACACGGCTATTTGTTCAAATTGGAGTCAATGTTTATTACAACCCAAGTAGCTGGCAATCATTGCTAGGCCCTAGCAGTAACGCTTGTTTTAACACGGGTGGGTCTACCAACTACGCTAGTTTCTCTGAGTGGAATAAGCTCATCTTTGCTTGTAACGATGCTTATTCATATCCAACTAAAATTTTTACTGACTCAGGCGGTACTACTAGGTTAAGAACAGCGGGACTGCCTTCGCTTGATTTGTTTGCGGCTCTTGCTTTAGCCAATGACATTAAAGCAAAGTACAACCTGCACCGAGTAGATAGCACGGGCGCTGACCGCCACACGACAAATGACACAACAAACGTTGTCTCTAGTAGCAACGCTACAGATCTCCTATCTCTTATTACACTGGTTACTGAGCTTGTAGTTGACTACAACGCTCATCAACAAAACACGGGCGGCTCTTATCACGGGTCAGTAGTAGCTGCTCAAACACTTTTCTCCACCACGGCTCCTCGAACTCTTGGCGAATGTATTGAGCGTTTGGATGACTTGCGCATTAAGTATGTGGCGCATGAAGCAGATGCTACCCCTCACAATGCCATAGGAACGCAAGCGGCCCATCAGATAGCAGTGAGCAGAAATTTTACTATTGCTACTTCTGCGCCTGGTACTAACTACTTGTATGCGTTTGTGTATGTGTATGAGTACACGGTGGGGAACTTAAAATATATAGACTTTGGCCCCACAAAAATTGTGAGCTTTACAAAGGGTGCAGCTATTACTGCAGCAAGCCCTGCTACGATATCTAACTGGGCTCCATTTCAGATAGCAAACGGTACAATATTTAACTACGACACTGCGGCTATCACTATCAGGATTTACCGGACTATTAATAACGGTGACACGTTTTACTGGGTAGAAGACCAAGTAGATACTACGGCGGGTAATACAAAAGTAGGCTACATTCAAAATTCTGCTATCTCTGGGGCCACTACTTATGTGGACGGGGCAACGGATGCCATTATACAGGCTGGCAATAAGCAGCTTTATACCAATGGAGGAATACTAGATAACGACGCGCCTCCTATGGCCAAGTTTGTCCACATTACTGACAACTTTGCTTACTACGGCAATACTAAGGAAGGTACTGACATCTTCCCTAACCGTGTAAAGCAGTCTGCTAAGTTTGACCCTGACTCGGTGCCTGAGGATAACTTCATAGATTTAGAAGATGAGGTTATGGGCTTATCTTCTTTCAATTCAGTGCCGATAGCGTTCTGTAAGCGATTTGTTTACCGCTTAGACGGATCTTATGATGATTTGGGCCGGGGCTCGATCCAAGCAATTAAGATCATTAATGCCCCTGGTTGTGTTGGAAGCCAAAGCATCGTCCAGGGAGCAGAAGGTGTTTTTTACGCGGGTGTTGATGGGTTTTATTGGACGGACGGTTATCAGGTGCAAAAGCTATCTGATGACTGGAATGAGACCTATAAACAGTTAGTCAGTAGTGCAACAAAGCAGCTTAGAATTTATGGTTGCTATGAAGAGCAGGAGAGGAAAGTTCACTGGGGGGTAACCTACAATGATGCTTCTTCTGATAACGACCAAATATTCACCTTGGATCTCAGATACGGTATTAAGCGAGACGCTTGCTTTACCACATGGAGCAACTCTACTAGCTTTGCTCCTACTGCTCTTGTGGTTTTCAACAAAACTTTAGTTAGAGGCGACCGCAGAGGATATCTATTCAAACACACGACTGTTAACAACACTGACCCGCGAGTAGACACTGCAGTAGCCCCAAGCTCATGGGCCACTAAGTACATCCCGTTTGATCTTAAGACCACGCACTTAGACTTTGGCATTCAGAAGGAACGAAAATTTGTACCTAGGATTACTTTTATCGCTCGGAATCGTTCTAATCTGTCACTGCAAATTGCGTCAATAAACGACCAAGGCAAGTCTACCTTTAATCTGCGGGAAGTAAGGTTTAGGGGTAACAACTCTTGGGGAGATGAGCTTTTAACCTGGGGAGATTCTACAATTCTTTGGGGCCAAGACGGCGAGATAGCGGTATGGATGAGATTTCCTGCTAACCAACTTAGGGCTCAGCATAAGCAGCTAGAGTTTACCAATGCATTCTCAATCATTACAAACTCTGACACTCTTGGAACCGCGACAATCAATAATGCTGCTAACACCGCAGTCCTCGACAACTCTGCAGCTAAATGGCCTTCAAACAGCGTTGATTATTATCTTAGTCATTCAGTCGATTCTTACGCCTCCCAGTTCCTAGTCACCGCTGTTAACAGCCCAACCAACACCACACTTACCCTGCAAGATGTGGGTGGTACTCTGCCAACGGGTACGGGCATTGAGTGGTTACTTAAGGGTTACAAAAAAGAAGAAGAGATTGAGTTTGATTCTATAACGCTTCAATGGATACCGCTTAGCAGAACTCAGCAACAATATACCGGGGTTTTGGGTGAAAATACTTAAGCGGCTCTTCTTTAGAGAAATAGAAGATGAGTACGTGAGGGAGAACTTCACACGCTTACAGGACTACATAAGGGCAGAGGAGATACTGCGGGGGGAGTGGAGGTTTTTTGAGATCACTGTCACTGCAGCGGTTACTAACTTCAAATACGCACATAACTTAGGCTTTACTCCAAAAGATGTTATCCAGACTTCGGTTGTGGGAGCAGGTGCTATCACTTGGAATTACTCTTTGTTTAGCAAGGAACTACTAGATCTTACGACTACTGATGCTTTGACCGTGCGGGCGTTTATCGGTAGGTTTGATGGAAGGAATGATCTCTAATGGTTTACAAAACACTAGCTGAGATTAAGACAAAGATTAAAAACGACCTAGATCTTAACGACGAGCAGTTTATTACTGCCAATGAGCTCTTAGGTTATATCAATGAAGCAATTGACGATGTGGAAGCAGATATTCACACCATTTATGAAGACTATTTTCTAACCTCTGCCAACATCGCACTAGTAAGCGGGACTAGTGACTACGCACTCCCAAGCAACATCTACGCTAGTAAGATCAGAGGGGTAGTCTACTCAAATGGGAGCAGAATCTACCCAATTAGGAAGATGCGCTCATCTACTCAGTTTGAGGAGATGGCCTATATCAATCAATACATCTCAGGTACTGAAGAGCTTCAGTACAAGCTTGTAAACGCAAGTGCTGCCACGGGTGTTAGGATGAGATTTTTTCCAACCCCTACAGAGACAAACTCTACTGCAGTTACGATTTGGTACATCAGAAATGCTAACACCCTATCTGCAGATTCTGATGCGTGTGATGTTCCTGAGTTTATTAACTACGTTTACCAGTTTGTTAAGGTTAGGTGCTATGAGAAGGAAATACATCCTAACCTGCCACAAGCTATCATTGAGCGGGACAGACTTAAGAACCTAATGCAGGAAACTCTGCGAGACATGATCCCAGACAATGACTCGCAGATTGAATACGACCTAACCCTTTATGAGGACATGAGCTAAGGAGATTTTATGGGTGGAGCACTAAAGACATCGCAAAAAGTACAAAATCAGTTTGGCCCAATGCAAGCTATTGGCAAAGGCCCTAAAGACAATTCTGATCTAGCTAACCTAATGAATGATGAGTCAGGAAAACCTAGCTATCCTGGGTTTACCTCTTTGCTAGATAAGGAGACTGGGCTACTTCCTGAGAAGTATAAGCTTGCAGGACAACTTGATACCGCAGCACTCGATAAGCTTCAAAGTGAAGCACTCTCCCAGGGGCCTACTTCCTGGGCTCAGCTTCAGTTAGATAAGCAAGCTCAAGAGCAAGCCCTAGGACTAGACAAGCTTGCTAAGCAAGCATCGGGCGGCGTTGCAGATGTCCAGAGTCGTCTAGCTATGCGGGGTGGGTTATCAAGTGGTGCCGCAGAACGGGCAGCGCGTGGCGGGATGCGGGGGCTATTAGAAGGTCAGCAAGCCGCCCAAGCTGCAGGTGAGCAGCAAAAGCTTGGCATCTTGTCTCAGGATGCGGCAGCTAAGATGAATCTTTTGCAGCAATTACCTGGGATGCAGCTTCAGAAGTCTGGCTTTGGGGTTGATATTGATAAGTTTAACCTTGGCAATACTTTCCAACAAAAGCAGATGGAAGAGCAAGCAAAGCTTGCGGCCTACCAAGAGCAGATGAAAGCTTATGCTGCTAAGAAAGCAGGGCTTGCTACTGCTATGGGCGGCGGAGGTAAGAAGGGTTGATAGAAGTAAAAAAGATCCCCGCAGATGAATGGGAGGCTATGAAGGCAGATGCCCACATATCTGTCTTTGAAGAGCTTCCAGGCAATGAGCGGGTGGACTTTGCTCTACTATCTGTTTTGAGTAAGACCCAAGAGATTATCCAGTACATCACTATCAGAGAGTACGACGCAGATAGTATCCACTGGTACTACGGGGGGTCATTCCCCAAGTACAAGGGTGGAATGATTGCCTATAGAAGTACTGAGGCTATGCTTAACTGGGCCAGAGATAACTACAAAAGGGTGTCGTTTTTAGCGGCAAACAATAACTACGCAATGCTAAAATTTGGCATTAAGAATAGGTTTCAGATTGTAGGAGTCAGGTTAGTCTCTAACGGACTATTGTTAGAGCATGTATTAGAATTTGAAAATAAGGAGGCAAACTAATGCCATTTCCAATTATCCCGGTAGTTATGGCGGCAGCGGCACTTGCTAAAAATAAAGCTGATGCCGATAAGGAAGCAAGGCAGCGGCAAGTGGCGGCAGTTCAGCAAACTGTTAGCCCATGGTCTGGCATTGAGGGTGTGGCTCCGCAAGAGAGCGATAAGGTGGGAAATCTTATTGCTACGGGGGCGGGCTCCATTGCTCAGTACCAAGCGGGTCAAGAGGCCGCTAAACAGGCTGAGCTTCAGAAGCAATACATGGAGATTTTAAAAGATAAGTACAGCCCATGGTCTAGCATGTCGGCCCAAAACAGAAGTGACTATATCGTCTAGGAATTTTTATGCCTACACCCGAACAGAATATGGAAGCTCTACTTGCCCAAGCTACCTCAGAAGAGGAAAAGCAAAAGCTTCTCCAAAAGCAAGCGCAGTCAGTTGCCGCTGTACCGGGTGCAGCTACCCCCTATGCTTCGATGCTTGCCCAAATGATGTCCACAACTACGCCAGCTAAAACTAAAGAAAGCCAGCAAGTGTTTGAGGAAGATCTTCCAATGTCTCCCCAAACATTGTCGCTTCTAAAGATGAGGGCAATCGAAGATGAAAATCTTCAGAAACTTAAAGACAAGCAAGAGGAACTAGAGGCGTTGGCTCTTGGTTCGGCGCTGCCTCCAAAAACTAACTTAGCCCCTATGCTTGCTGTAGCAGATGCCCTAACAGGTAGTAGGTTGGCATCTAGCTATGATCAACCATCTTCTACTCAAGATTATTCTAAGTACCTCATGGGTCTTCAAGATTTAATTAGAGAAGGTCAAATGGGGATTACTAAGGCAGAAGCAGATTTTATTAAAAGTCAGCTAACCAAAAAAATGGCCTCCAAACAAGAGGAGTCTATTGGAAAAGCTGGGTCAGGTGCGGGTAACTGGGTCGATAAGGCAGCTTCCAAAGACATAAGCAAGTACGGGGAAGAGTTTTCTACCAATGCTTCTGATTTAAATCTAATTGATGAGGCGCTAACCAGTAATGACTTTGGAAAGCTTGGGGCAATGAAATCTCTCATAGCTAGGCTAACAGGTGAGAAAGGTGCCTTATCAGATAGCGACATTAAGCGGCTTATGCCGTCAAGTTTTGAGGGGGATATCTCTAGGTTTGCAGCTTACTTCCAATCAGGCCAAGCCAAATATGACCCCGCTCTAGCTAAGAGTCTGCGAGAGATAGTGGACCTTGGAAGACAAAGACTCTATGAAAAAGTGAGTGGCGGTCTTCAGACAACGGTGGACACTTACGGCAGTCAAGGATGGAGTCAAGGCACTGCTCAGGCCGCTGCAAAACTACAAGAACGTGTAGAGGCTTTTGGAGTAAAGCACAAAGAAAAAGAAAAACGCAAGGAAGCTGTTCAGAAAACAGTGTCCACTATTCTACAATCTTTAGGTAAATAATATGGATGAACTTACCCCAGAGCAGCTAGCCTCTCTTTCGCCAGAGCAAAAGTTAGAGCTTGTGCGCAAGCTCAATGACCAGTACAAGGCCGAGTTTGGGGAAAGTTTACTGCCCGAAGAATCTGACTCTATAGGGTCAATAGCTCTTAGGGGAGCGGCTACAGTTTTAGACTATGCAAGAGGCTTAGTAGCTGCGGGTGTTGTCGCACCTGCTTTAGAAGCAGTAACGGGTAAGGAAATAACTAAGCCAGGAACTTTTGAAAAAGTTCTAGAAGGTCTACAAATAGCCCCAAGCTCTGCAGATATTCTAGAAAAAATTGGTGTGCAAGAGGGCGGCAGTTTCTCAAATGTTTTGCCAGACCTATACTCAGAAACGGGTGACGAGTTTTTAAAATTTAAAAAAGGCGGGATGTTAGACCCTACTGAGAGAGGTGCGGCGGGATTTGCTATTGATATAGCAACAGACCCCGCTACATGGTTAAGCGGTGGGTTGTCGCAATTAGCTAAGTCTACTGGCAAGGGCGTCAAAGAATTGACTGAGCAGCTTGCTAAAGAAACGGCCAAAGGATCTAGTGATGATTTGCTAAAGCAGATCAGTAACAAGCTCATGCTAGCTAAAGGCAAGGACGTTGCGGCTAAAGCTGCGTCTTTTACTGTAGACCCAATGTCATCTATTTTAAAACAAGCGGGTAAAGGTGTTTACAAAACTGCTTTCCTATCCCCTGATGTAATTGCCAAAGAGCGGGGGGCTAGACCACTTTCTGAGCTTGCTTGGGAGAACGATATTTGGGGCAGACGGTCCACAATGGAGGACAAGTTTGCTCAAAAAGCAAAAGAGTCTTTAGACACTAGAGACGCTATTTACGATGCTATGGGCTCCTCTAGTGCGCGGATTGATTACGACAAAGCTTTTGCCAAAGCACAAAAAATAGCCGCAGAGCAGAGAAAAGCTGGGAATATGGAAGCTGCCGCAGCTATTGAAAAAATGATGTCAGACCCCGCTGAATCAGGAACTCTTCTTAGAGTTTATGGTGACAATGACTGGGGTAGGATTGCAGAGATTCAGAAGCAATCTTTATCCGAAAAACTACCTGCATCAGCTTATGAAGGTGTTGGGCTAGGTAAGGCCAAGGGAGCTATCCAGCAAGCTAGAAAATCAATGGCTGGGGGTCTTAAGAAAGAGCTAGAAAAAGCGGCGGGTGTGGCTGTGCCTGGCGGAGATGCCTTGCTAAAAAAATCAAACGAAGATCTTAGGACACTTATGTCTAGTCAGAAAGCAAGGCAGCTTGTAGCGAGAGTAGAGGGCAGAAGACCTCCTCTAACCCAAGTAGAGAAATATGTGATGACTGGCTCTGCGGCACTTTCTGACGCTCCCTTAAAAGGGGCAACGTTTTTAGCTGCAAAAAAAATAGCTGACATGCTTCAGCTACCGCCAAGTGCGACGGGGTTTGGCATCGGGGCAAAAAAGCTATCTGAGTTTAGACTTCCCATAGCTGGCGGTATGCCCGTAGTTACCCCCACGCTGAAACAACCTTTTATAGAGGAAGAAAGATCTAAGCAATCGCCTTGGACACTTCTAGGAGGTGGGCAATGAGTGAGATGAAAAAAACTGTTTTTAACGACAAAGAAAAGAAAGCCAGGACTCGCGGCCAGGTAGCAGAGTATTTTGCCGTTGATGATAGGCCCGTCTTAGTAAGACTTAAAGAATGGCTGGGGACAGAAGAGATGCCAGCTAACAAACAAAAACCTGCGGTTTATTCTCCGTGGGAGCGAATGCAAGAGGAGAAAAACCAATGAGGGATAAATACGAAATCAAAGACGCCATGGATACTCTTATCCGGGCCGAAGAGATTAAGTCAGATAAGAAGTTGATGAAGGATGTGCTTAGGTTTGCCAAAGATCAGAAGATGGCTATTGAATCCATCGAAGATCTAAAGCGAGCTTATGACCAAGCCGTAGAGGAAGAAGACATGGAAGAAGAGGAAGATGAAGAAAAAGACTCTTCAGAAACCCCATCTTCCAAGCGATACGCCCAGGCTAAGAAGGAAGCAGAAGAGCCTGAGATCCCAATGGTTAAAGTCGTAAAATAATAAGGAGAACACATGTTAGATAAATTGATGAAAGGTATGCAAGGCGGGGGCGGTGGATTTAGCCCATGGTCTATGATGAGCCCTATGCCTCCGCGTGGTTTAGTGGAGCAGGCTATTGAAATGGACCCAGGTCTTAGGATGCTTGGGATGCAACCAAAAGCAAAAGCTATGGCTGGACAAATGTACGGCCAAGGCGAGCAACCAGGCATGATGCTTGGCGGGCCAGGCGGACTTGTGAAGGGTTTGCTTGGACGATAATCAAGTAGTTACGTGGAGTGTTTTAGGGGTTTTTCTAGTTAAAGAGCTTTGGAGTCTCTTCAAAAACTCTTATAAGGAAAACACTAAAGCACTCCAAGAAACCACACTTGCCATCACAGAGCTCAAGGTGGAGCTTAGGCACGTCCACGAAAAGCTTGCTGAGATGCCAAGAATTAAAAAAGATCTAGACGTTGCCCACAATCTCATCAGAGATCTGCGGGGCTCTCCTCAGAGAGGGGCTCAATAAAGCCCTCTAGCGCCATCTCTTCCACTGCACTAAGACCAACTTTATTTACTTCAGACCGATCAATGGGAAGAGTGACAGTGTAATCAAGCTCAACTTCTGCCCACTCCATGCCCTTCTTCTCAAAGGCTACTCTGTTTTCTTCAGGGATTCTAAAGCTGTTGCGAGCCGCACCTTCGGGAGTCTTAATCGAGCCGTCTTCGTTTTTCTCAGCAAACTCGGCAATGATTTTCTCCCACAAGCCTTGAGCAATCTTCTCTTCCTTTTCAATCCACTCAATAAGCCTAACGACTCTGTATTTATTCTTTTGGTTTAAGCTTTCACAAGACCCAAGCTTTCGCATGCCGGATGCGAAGTTGGGGTTTCTAAACTTTAAATACTTCATTCTTGTTGCCATAGTGCGGGTGTTCCTTCTGCTATATGGTTAAGTCGTTCTCTAACACTTGCCCAGTTTGTGGGAGTAGCTACACAAGAAATACCCCTAGCGTTAGTGATCTCGCTTAGAGTGTATTCTTGCAGCTTTGTAAGCTTACTCTTCTCTGAGCTCTTTAGCTCAAGTCCCACAAAGTATCCCCTGATGCAGGCCAAGATATCGGGTGTTCCCCGAATCGCCACTTGTTGAATTTTTACCGCCCAAGTATTGGGCATGGACTTCAGATCTTTTAAAACCTTCTCTTTGAATATGGTCTCTGGCTTCTTCGCCATACTTTGTTAACTCTCCCCAAGAGTGCAAAGAATACTCAACACTTACTTCCATGGGAAGGCATTTTCTAGGGGGATATGCCTCCTCCATAAACCTCTTAAGTGTGGGGATAATATCTATCTCGCTAAAAGAGATCTCAAACAAAACCGCGTCATGGATCTGAAGCACCATGCGGGATTTTTTCTTCTGCAGAAACTCATGCATTCTATTCATGGCAGCTTTCACCGCATCTGCCGCCCCGCCTTGTATAAGATAGTTTACTGCCTTGTAAGCAAACGTGGGATCGGGGAAGTATGAGCGCCTACCTAACCAGTTAAAAACAAATCCCCGCTCTTTAGCGGTCCGCGTGACGTTAGATATAAAGTATTCAACCTTAGGAAGGGCTGAGAAATATTTATTCTTAAGGTGCCGGGCTTGCTCGGTTGTAATGCCTAAAGACTCCCCAAGTTTTGTAACCCCCATGCCATAGAGAAGACCAAACGATATTGTCTTAGCAGAGCGTCTATCAATCCGCACAAGATCCGCTGTCGCCTGGTGGGGGTCAAGACCTGCTAAGATCTTTTTAGCTAGGCTCCCCTCTCCGGCATAGTCGATGAGCATTCTGAACTCCATAGCCTTGTAATCCATCTCAACAAAAAAATACCCATCCCTGGGGATAAAGGACTTCCTAACAGAGTACTCTGCTTTCTTGTCCTCTTCCTTGTTCACCGTCTGTAAGGCAGGGTCTACTATTGAGACCCTCCCCGTAGCTGTTCCCGACTGCCTTATGTTTGGGTGAACGATACCCTCCGAATCAGCAAAATGTAGGAAGTTCCTGTAATAACTGTTTAGCTTTTTGGATGCGTCTCTGTGGCAGAGAATAGCTTCTGCTATCGGCCAGTGCGCTGGATCTTCTCTAAGACTCTTAAGAGCTTCATCGTCAAAGCTAGTGTTGCCCTTGTCTGTCTTTGGTAGGCTTTGAGCGACGGCAGAAAATGCTTTAGTAAATAGCTTTGCTGAGTCAAGAAACTTGGTTTGCGTAAGCTTTTCAAAAGTCTTAACCGCTTCTTCGGCCCGCGCCTGTTCATGGGCCGCTGCTTTTTCGCAATAGATGGGATCAATCCTGATACCCGTTTTCTCGATCCCATAAGCTACTTGAGTGAATCGGGTTTCGTTATCGTAAACTCGCGTTTCGTCCTCTCTGATACTAGTTCGTTGAAACTGTCCCAGAGCAAACGTAACTTTTCCGTCTGTGTGGGAGTAAGAGGACATTGCGTTAAAGCTGACGCGCCCAAAAAACTTTCGCTTGAAACGGGTCTTTTTTCCTGGGATTTCCTGCCACTCCCAGAGTCTGTGCTTTCTGATGTACTCTTCGACCGCTTCTGATTTCTCAAGCCCTATCCTCTCAACACACGCCTTCAAGGTATATGATAGGTGATTGTTGTGAAGTATGCGAGCCACTGCCATCGTGCAGTGGATTTTGCCCTGTAGCTCAATGCCCTCTTTTTCAAGAAAGGCCATGTCGAATTTCGCGTTGTGGCAATAAAAGGTTTTGCTTGGATCTTCTAGAACACGCTTAAGCTTATGTAGGTGTGACGCATCTAATACAAGAGATGGGTCAAGGTCAGGGTATTCTTGAAAGTTGAAATAATAAGAAATTGTTCCAGTGCAAATAACTATAGCAAAAAGCCTATCCCCCTGAAAAGGGTTTATGCCGGTAGTTTCACAATCAAGGGCATAGGTATTAACGAGGGATAGGTCTTGCACAACTGCAGGGAACATCCCTCGTGTGACCGTGACGTTGTTTATATTTTTTCTCCTTATCCCGTTTCCTATAGCACTCAATACAATATGCTTCCCTAAAATCTGGCGTGTGCTTCCTCCTAGAGAAAAAAATCAATGAAAGAATCTGAGTACAGTCGGGGCACTTTTTCTTTTTTCTAGTGCGCGGGTTGCCAAAAATCAAATGGCGCTTTTTTTGCGCTGCTTTAATTCTTTTAAAATGTACCAACACTACCTTCTCTGTTTGTCTTCTATTCGACGCTTGTTCTTTTTTAGTGGCCCAGTTGCAGTTGCTAGGGGAATAGGGTCCACAATTGTCTATTCTATTAAGTGTTCTGCCTGGAATGTATGTGGCATCGCACCATTTTTTAAAAACATTGAACACTAACCACTCTTCGCAAATGGTAATTCCCCTTCCTCCATAACTTGGCCAAGCTTTGTTGACCGGACTAAGACATCTACGTCTCATATCAAGCCAACGCGTATAGTGTTGTGGGGGAGTTTCACCGCGCTTCATAATAAAAAAGCCTGTCCTCACCATAAGCACTGACACCTGAGGTCTCAGTATCTATTGCTAAGACAGGCTCGGGGCATAGACCGCCTATGATTCTATCTAGTTCTTGTCGTCCTACAAGCATTAATCTTTTTACTTTTGTTTGCTGCGATAAGTTCGTTTACTACGGTCTTAAGAGTAATTTGGTTAGTCTTAGCTAGGCGCTTCAGTGCTGCATAGTTTGGCTTTGTTAAATAGGTCATAAAGCCCACGGTGTTAGCGTTGCTAGTTCTTGCGCGTGTGTTGGTTCTTTTCATTTGATTACCTCTATTTGAAAAGAGGCAAGAGATCTTTCTAGCTCTAGATCAGTTTCCTTGATCTTCTTAAGCCACCGCTTAGACGGCGCGTCCCAGAAAAACTTTCTGAGTTTTGCCTTCTCTCGGTCGTCATACTTAACCCTTGCCTCTATGGTTATTGTAGGGACTAGGGAATAAGCGATAACTGACCCCAAGTCAAACCGCTCCAAAAGCTTAATGCATGTAAGTGCATCAAACATTGCTCGATGTGGAAACGGGTTTAAAAAACCCGCATCCGCAGCGAGATACTTAAGCTTGTGGGAGTCCGGCGTTTCGTTGTGAGGCAGATCATGTCTAGTATCTATTAGCTTAACTTGAGGCGCTTCTACCCCAAGACGCTTGGACTCTGCCGCTAGAAAAGGCCAGTCAAAGTCACGTATATTATGCCCCACCAAATAATCAACCCCCCAAAGACCCACGGATCTGTAGAAAGAAGCAATAACATCCTTAGGGTCTTGACCGAACTCTTTGAGTGTCTCGGGGGATATGCCGTGCGCTTCCTGGGCCGCAGAGTTACTAGGCGGGTAATCTTCGGAAAATAAAAATTTACCTTCTGCAACTAACACCCTCCCGTTGTCTGCCAGAACATAACCGATCTCTATAATGCGATCTATAGACGGGTCAAAGCCCGTTGTCTCTAGATCAAGTGCTAGGAGTCTCATTTGATTTTTTCATGGTTGTGTTTACACCCTTAAGCTTCTGCTCAAGACGCTTAAGCCTACGCGCTTCTTTCCTAGTTTCTCTTTCTTCAGCAATACCGATGTGGACGGGGTATGTGCTTTGACAAAGCTCAAAGGCGTCGTCTAACCATCTCAAAAGTCTGTTTAAAGAGTTGCCATCAACATCAAAGCTAATTTGATAGAAGCTCTGCCTGACATTTAAAATAATTTTGTTTTTTACAATTTTAATTGTCCACTCAACATCGCCATAAATAGAGCCCTGCAAAAGCGGGGGAAGTTTATCGCTGCTAACCATTACCGTATCTCCCAATCGTATTTAGCTGATTCTCTTATTTCTTTTGCCTGTTCAAACAAAACATCAAGTGCTGCGGTTTCTAGCTCACGCAAAAGTTCTTTGTTTGATGGGTCTACTTGTGGCGTAATCTCCAAAGTGAGGCCCTCAAGCTCTGCATTAGCATATAGCTCAGGTAGCAGGTAGCGAGCGTTGCACTTAATAAAGTGATCTTTGTATTGGAACTCTGCATCTATTTCCATTATGCGCCCCCGGCTGGATTCGAACCAACACTACTCCATGCCATGGTCATGAGTTACCTTTCCAAAAGGCTTCGGGGGCACCCCCAAGTATAGGCTAAAACTCCGTCTGTTCGGTAGGCGCAACTTCTTCATCCACATCCGCCACGCGGTGCTTGGCAAGCTTTAGTGTCTGATACCACTGATAGGCGACGGCTACTTGCTCTTTAGTTGTCGATTTGCCTGGGCTTACTGTGAAGACATACCAGGTGTTTGAATCCCCTGACTCTTTCCTAGAAGCAAGTGTGATGCTCCGGCTCGCAGGCGGCACCTTGTCGTTTTTAGCTTGGAAAAAATGATTCATGAGCGCCTTACCAGCTTTAAGAGACGTAGACTTAAAAGTAATAAGGTATGGAAGCGTTCTAAAATTCTTTGAAAGAAGCACATAATACATGAGGGAATACACGCGCTTTTCATCTCTTCCATCTGAAGACTTCCCTTCCCACTCCCTATGCCAACCCGCGTTTGTAGCGTTTGCTTCCACTTCGCCTGAGTATGTCCACTGTCCCTTTTCATTCTTATGAAAAAGCGTCCAGCGGTCAAACTGCATGATGGGGATAATCTCTAGGGGCTGGCTAGCGCTGCCCACTACTTCGCCAGTAACCGTGTCTACGATATCGCCAAGCTTAGCTTTCTCGGCCTGCACAAGCTTACTTTGCCCCTGCATGAGTGCCAAACGGGGGATAAGAATATTTTCTGCTTTAAGATCTTCTGTCCCCCAGGCTTGGTCCATAGGTACAGCAAGGTCGGTCTTTGTTGTCTTAGTTACTTCGGTTTGCATTTATTTTCCTTTCGTTACTCGAATCGTCTCAAATGTGGAAGGTTGCCCGAGGCCTGGGATCTCAAACCCAAGTGCGCGTTGCTCACGCTCAGCTTGCTCACGCTCAGCTTTGTACCAGGCGTTAAGCGTCTGACTGTTAACTGTGATGAGCTCATTATATTGGTTGGTCTGCTTCAGATAGCTAAAGAACTTTTCCCGCGCTTCTGGGTCTTTGGGCATCGTAACAGATGTCCTGCGCTGGATACCTACAGAGCCCTTGGGGGTTTTATAGGAATCGCGGTTAAGCTGCTTAAGGTAGGCAAGAACCTTGAGGTTCATCTTCTCAAGAACGGCGGTTTCTTCTTTAAGCTTATTTTGGATCTCTTCGATCTCTGAGCGTTTAGCAAGAACTGCTTCAACTATCTGGTCAAACTCAGGAATGGATATGTTTTCTTGCGTGGTCTCGTCGTCATACCAGTTCATGTCACTCACAAGTAGCGCCTCAAATTTCTAGAGATAAATCCCTAAGAACCTTGTCGCTTATTGAAACCTTCTCGGCAAGCCTTTTTGTTATGAGCTCATCTATGGTGTCTTTGGCCACGATATCTATGCGTGTTATCTTCTCGTGAATCTCAGAACCCCCTCTGTGGTTTCGGGATTCGCTTTGGATATCGTTTTCTAGAGAGAAGTTGCGGCTATAGTAAATGCAGACAGGACTAGATACTAACGAGATGCCGATGCCCCCACTGCCTGGGTGCCCAATAAAGACCTTTGTCTCGGGGTCTTTATTAAACTGATCTACTGAAACAAACTTCTGATTGCCCGAGATATCCCCATGCACTTCGACAAACTTAAGCTCTAACTCTCTGCAAACCTGGCGCACGTCCTCATAGTTACGCTTAAACACACACCATACGATGACCTTATGCTCTGCACAAATTTCCTCAAGTAGTTCTTTAAGGGCAGAGACTCTTGCGGAGTTGTCTAGAGAGACGACCTTGTCCTCATCAATTGAAACGAATCCCGTTGTGATCTGCATGAGCTTAAGTGCTTTAGTTAGCGCAATGGTCGCTACACAGGCGTCGCCTTTGACGTAAGTGATGAAGTCTTTTTTCATCTCCTCATAGGCTTTCCTCTGCTCAGGTGTCAGATCCACATAGATTGTCTTGCGGACAAGCGGGGGCAGGTCCAAACACTCTTCTTTAGTCACCCGCATGGCTTTTGTATAGATCTTGCGGTTGATCTCTTCTAATGCCCCAGGCCTAACCTTCCAATTGGGGAAGTGGCGGTCTCTGGGCATGTGGGCGTTGGCGTCGTACAGGTATCTATTCCTAAAGGCATAGAAGTTATTCCCAAACGTCTCGCCGCAGTCTAGCACCTGAAACTGTGTGAAAATGTCTACAGGGTTATTAAGTATAGGAGTCCCTGTTAAAATATAGCGATGCTTGGCAAGTGTAGCTAACTTGATAGCGGCCTTGGTTCGCTTAGCCTGATAGTTCTTAACCCGATGCACCTCATCCCACACGATAACACTAGGGGCCCACGCTAGAAGCTCTTCACCCACATCGGGCATGGTGAGACTTTCATAGTTAGTCAGAATGATTCTGGCCGTAGAATCAAAAACGCTTAGCCTCTTTTTCCGGGGGCCATAAGCTATAGCAACTTTGTCTGCTATCTTTGACCCCCGCTCCCACTCCCTCCGCCAATTCTCTAAAGTAATGGGCGGGGTAACAATAAGCGTCCTAAGCACGCACTTGTAGCGGGTGTATACATGTCTCAGGATAGAAATAACGGTTAGGGTTTTGCCCGTTCCCATCTGAAACAAAAGCCCGTAGTCCCGCTGGGTCATAGCAAGGGATATGGCTTTTTTCTGGTGCTCCCAGAGCGGGACAATCTCGGGGACTTTAATGTCGCTCGCGGTCCGTGGAAATGGCGAGGCTTCCAGTCCCAGATCTATCCCGTGTAACAAATCGTATTCTGACTTCTGATTCATCGTCACGTACTTCTATCGGAAGCCCAAGAATAGCAAGCCCTGGAATAATAATGGTTGTCGGCTCGCAGTTTTGTTTTTTGATTCGGTCTATTTTTTCTAAAAGACCGTCCAGGCTTAGCCCAAAAAGATTCTCAAGAGAGGATATCATTTTTCTAATTTCAATCGGATCTCTAACGTCAATCAAGGTAGTCTTCTCCAAAAAGCGGTATCTGTGAGTTGGGCCTAGGAACATACATCTCTTGCCGCTCTTTGTATTCCTGAACCGCTCTGATTATTTCAATAGGAGTTAGCCCCGTACTCCTCAAGTAGGTCATTAGGTTTTGGTCCTGCAGATTAGATATGAGCTCTTCTTTTTTTAGCACCTGGCCCCCTGTAGTACTTATCTCTGACCTTCTCAATAAGTTCATTTTGTATAGTGGGCCGCAAAACCAGGGCAACAAAATTCTTAGGTAGGTCGTCTGTTATCTTAAGATTACTGTTATATGTCCTAAGTAAAACAAATTGGTCGTCGGTAGGTAGCTCTTCAAAGAATTGTTTTAACTGCTTAAGCTCAATGAGATTCAAGGTCAGCAAGTCTAATCCCCTCTTTCGGATGCTTTTCTATAAAAAGCAGTGCTACCTCTTGTAGCTGGGCGGGGGTAAGTTTTTCAAGATCTATATGCTTGCCAGTGACGCCTGACTTAAGATCAATGTTAAATTCTCTTATCACTGTTTGAAGAAACGCCTTGGCAAACTCAGGGGATGCGGCAATTTCTTTTTCTAGATCTTCTCTAAAAGTCGATGTCATTTAGGTCGTCTTTGTGAATTCTGCCTGCCGCAATATAGCCGATAGTATTTTTGGACACGCCAAACTGTCTAGCGATCTCAGCATAGTTGTGTTTGCCTTCTTTTAAAAGAAAGCGAATGGTGTCCACTTGCTTAAGCGATAGCCTAGAGAAAATTCTTTCTTTATTGTACACGTTGCCCTTTAGTTTTTTAGCCTCATTGGGGGTGTAGTGCCTACCAAACCTACCGTTAGCGACTTCCATATGCTGGGGGTTTAGGCAGTTTCTCTCGCCACAAGTTGCGAATAACTGTTCATAGTCCTTAAGAGGCCTATCGTTATAGATCTCCCACAATGCGCGGGCCGGGTGTCTATAATAGGGAATAAGCGGTTTACCCTCTGCGCATTTGTAGCGGTAGGTGAATGAAGGTGCCCCACGCCTACGCGCACCCTTCCACACCCAGCAACCATTGTTGAGTCTATGAGTCCGGTAAGCGACTACCTCTTCAACTTCTTTGGGGGTCAGCGAATAGATCTCCCCCACAGCTAGCCCTTTGATTCGGGCTCGCAACTGATTATCCACAGTTCAATTATGACACTATTGGCGGGGTAGGTCAATCCTCAGCGGAATTGGCCATGTCTCTAAGGTCTTGAATAGACTTAACTTTTTTCTTCTGTTTGGGCTTAACTCTCTCGAGAAGCTTTTTTCCCTTAGACGCCCTGTCATACTCTGCCACTACTTCGGGAGCAATCTTGCCCTCAGCAAGTAAAGCGTGGAACTTGCGCCTTTGAGCTTGCGAACGGTAGGGCATTAGTTAAGCCGTCGGAACTTAAACCGCACCGTTAGGTCTGAGGTAGTCGTGAACGTGGGAGCCGATTCCACTACCAGCAAAGCATAGAGAGTTTTGCTGCCTGCCTTTAGATCAAGCGCCCGCTGAACGTTTACGTTCTCTAAGATAGTACCTGACGCTAGCGCCTTAGCGGTAGTCACTGGCACCCAACCGATAAGCTTAGAAGCTACTTCGGCGTCTGCTACGTCAATAGCGGCATTGTCAGCGGAGGCTACCGTGGGCAAGTCGTCAAAAAGCATGACGTAAAAAGCCGCTGAAGCGATAACTACTTTAGAAGCGATAAACACGCTTTCCAAAATAACTCCCTCGCCTGCGCTATCGACCACATCAGATAAGGTCATAATAGATCCGCACCTATCGCCAGATATGTAAGCGCCGCTTGTGTCTACCGTGGGGGTTGCCGTAATGACTTTAATATTTTCTTGGGCCATGGGAGTAGCTTAGGCAGGTTGTAAATAGATGGCAAGCGGGGAATGGCTGTGGGGGCAGGTTACGATCCTGCGTGAAATCTTCCTTAACAGGGAAGTGCCTAACCAGCTCGGCCACCCCACACCGAAGCTTGATTCACCATAGCATGTATCTTAAGACTTAAAAAGCTCCTTGCTCTTCGCGATCCGGTCGCATTCTTTAAGAGCACCGATGTCCCGTCCGCCTACCGAACCACATCTATTCACAGATCTCAGCAAGACATCGATGATCTTCAGCGCCTTGGGGAGATCGGTACGGGCATGAGCAATGAAAGAGGCATTTTCACTTGTCACACAAGGAATACCAAAAAGAGACTTATATTGTCCGTCCTTCAAAATTCGGACGTGAGTGTCTTCTCCAAAATGATGCCACCGACCATCGATCGCCTTCCCTACGCGCTCCCCAACCTCTTTAATCCACGCTTCTAGTTCATTCATTTCGGAAAAGCTCCTCGACCTTTTTGAGCGCGTCTATGGCGTTTGTATGAAAATTTAAGCCATGGCCCTGCTCGAATAGATCTTTGTCTGTGTAGAAAGCAAGCGCCTTGTGCATGCTCAAACACGCCTTGGCTAACTTGTCGGCAGAAGAAGTCGGAATGACAACACAAGCCTCGCCACCCGAACAGGCCGCTATCACCTCTCTGCACAGCTTCTCAAGGTTGGTCATAACCACCGCGTTCCCGACAGCGACTCCGAACGCCTCCACAACCGCGAACCCGACCACGACCACGACC
>JACCDR010149836.1_pt1 | contig 41712 bp, 58 predicted proteins | sample 7446431 | NCBI WGS metagenome assembly JACCDR01 (sample SAMN15323443, study PRJNA562643) | freshwater metagenome | isolation source: river surface water | place: USA:Blue River Watershed | collected 2017-08-17
CCCCAGCCCAACGCCCGTGCAGCCTGATTGCATTCAGCCTCAGTCTCGCCCTCGATGTCCTCAGCAAATGCTGGACTCGAGACACACCGCTCGCCACGCTGGCAGGTGTAGCGCATCACAACGCCTACTTGCTTCATACCGCCCCCATCTCTGCCAAAACATCGGCAGGAACTTCCCAGAACCTCAGTGCACCTTTACATGGCACTGGCTTCTCTAGCGGCTGGACATCGGAAAGCAGCCAGCCATACTTGCCTGTAAACCAAACTCTTTGCGACTCTGGCATTTCCATTTCAGTTCGCTCGTCGTAAACACCTTCAATTTTTGCAGTTGCCACAATTGCACCTGCAAAATGGTGATCACGGCACGATGGGCAATCTACATTTTCGAGTTCAAAGTACCCCAACTCCTTTAAGTTGAGTTGAATTGCTCGATTGATCCAATCTACCGCCAGACTCCCCTCCCAAGTTTTGGAGGCGTGTATGGCAATGGTCTGCCCAATCACCCATTTTGGCGGTTGCCAATCACGATTCTCGATACGCTTCATGCCATCGGCGGGGTGCAGAATTGCCCAGACCCATGGCTGCGAAATTGACAAGGCTTTCATGGCTGCTCCACCTCATCCTCAGCCCACCCCGAGATGGTCACAGTGGCGTTTTTGTCAAGCTGACTTCTGGGATGCCATTTGATTTTTAACCCCAATGCCATCAATTCACTTGCCAAGTATGCTCGAGTCTCTTCGTCATGTTCAAGTGTGATTTCACGTGAATTTTTCCCTGATTCGGCACTCGAGAAGCAAAGCCCAAGAACCCGCTCAAGCGCTGCTTGGTGAATAGCCGCCTTGGTCACAACTGCGGTTTTGTAAACTGCCTTAATCTCTGCCAATGTGTACATTTTTATTTCCTTTCTTCTAATCCATCTCTGGCGTGGTATGCGTACTGCTGCCCAGTCTCGAGCCAACGGTATTTAGGCATGTTTTATCTCTGCGCTATAGGTTGGCACGGCTTCCATCGTCACTAAAATTTGAACCAACTGACCATCGGCATCGATGCCGTAAACCGTGGTCTCTCTGTCCCATTCAGCCGATGACCAATGGTAATCTTCCACATAACGCTCTGCCGCTTCCAGCAAATCATCACCGTAAGTTGGCTCGAGTTCATCTTTATAAATGCCCACTTGCCACATTGGTGGACATTCGTGATTTTTAGGGTAGTCGTAATTAAATCTGCCACAATTCGGGCACTGCATCCTCAATCATCCGCCGCTTCTGCCATTGCTGGCTGCACATAATTTGCCATCACGATTGCTCGAGCCACATCCGGACAAACCGAATTGCCGACCATGCGAACTTGCAAGCTCTTACTAAACGGCTTACCGTTATAAACAGGGTCAATCACATAGTTTTTTGGGAATCCTTGTGCTGCAAAAAGCTCTTTGGGTTGCAGCATTCGCATCCCAATATCGGTGATTGCAAATTCTTCCCCGTCAATGGTGACAGTTACCAGCCCAAAGCGGTCTTTGGTTGTGATCGTGTCGAGTGATGCCGAAACTGGCTGCCCAATACCCGTTCCATAGAACTTGGTCAGGAATGCCGCCACCAAATGCCGATTGTCCGCCGCTTCTGTGGGGTTGCCAAGCTGCGCTGTCACCACTGCATGATGGTCTTGGGCAGTGATGGTATGTACTGGCTCGAGTGGCAAAAACCCTTTTGGTTGTTGACCATTTTCACCACCGCCATAGTGTTTGGCGATGAACGCCGTGACCAATCCCATACCGTGCGGTGTCGCGGCTGGTCGGGCGCTGTGACCGCCTGCCGTGATGGTATGCAAAGGCTCATCACAAGCTGTGCCTGTGCTGTGCTGCTTAAATTTTGTAATGTGTGCAGCCACCAAACCAAATCTGTTCTCGGTGGTCTGGGTTGCCAATGGTTGCACAAGCCCAATGCCTCGGTTTTCTGTCTTGGATTTTTCGCCGTGGTAGCGAACGATGTATGGCTGCACCAAACAATGGCGGGCTTTGCTGGTGCTGGTGGACAATGGCTTGTCTGCATCCCACACCGCACCTGTGCTGGTTTGGTTGTCTATCGCCACCAAAAACGGCTTCGGGTTCTCGAGGACAAACTTCATCATGCCCCGAGCAATGCGCCTGCACGTTGAGTCCACAAGCGGTTTGGCTCGAGAGAAAATGCTGGGGCAGGGGATTGACCAGTCTATGCACTCAGCAGCCGTCCTGTAGGGTTTCCTGCCCGTGCCGTGGGTTGGCTGGGGGAACACAATCGGCTGCCCATCACAGCGTGCCACCAAAAACAAGCGCTTGCGTGTGGTTGGTGCGCCGTAGTCACACGCCCGCAAGACTCGCCACTCGACAGCGTATCCAAGGCGCTTTAACTCGCCAACCCAAGCATCAAAAGTTTTGCCTTTGTGGGCTGGGTCAGGCAGATTGTCTGCGGTCAGTTTGCCCCAGTCCCGAAATTCCTCTACATTCTCGAGACAAATCACTCGAGGGCGCACCTTGGCAGCCCAACGCACAACCACCCATGCCAAACCGCGAATGTTCTTTTGGCGCGGCTTACCGCCTCGAGCCTTGGAATGGTGGGTGCAATCTGGGGATGCCCAAAGCAATCCAACGGGTCGCCCTGCGGTCACGGTCAGGGGGTCAACGCTCCAGACCGATTCTTGGTAGTGCTGCGTGTAGGGGTGGTTGGCTTGATGCATGCACAGGGCAGCAGGGTCATGGTTTACGGCAATGTCCACAGGTCGCTTGATGGCAAGTTCGATGCCAGTAGACGCGCCACCGCCACCGGCGAACAAATCCACAACCAACTCATCGTAGATTCCAGCTTGATACCCGAGGCGCAAAACCTCGGGTGGGTGGAAACCAGGAGCGTAGGTCATTGAGCCGTCCTTAACTTTTCGGCAATCTCGAGGCAACGCGGGCAGGTAACGTTTTGATTTTGGTCAAGGCAGGTTTGAAGACCCCAAAACCGTTGTGCCTTGCGACATAGAGTATCGCCCTGTTGTCGCGTAAAACGTCCAGTCTGAACCAATTCCTGAGCTTGAATATGGTGCTTGCCCCCAGAGCCAGTATTCTCGCGGGGGCTGTAGGCATACGCCAAAGTTGCTTTGATGCAAAGATTCATCTCTGAAATTTTCACGGTCAATCATCCTTCCTGTACAAATAACGCGCCAAGCCAAACATGGCAGCAGCACGTCGGAGCGCCATACTTGAGGCATTGCTCCAAGGGTCGCCATAACCATCAGAACCAAAAAGTTCTTCAATGCCGGTGGCATCTCGAGAAAACACGCCATCTTTGGCAGGGATGGTCAATCGCACCGTTATCGCCAAAGTTTTTGTCGGTTCACCTTTCTTGTTTTTGCCTTCTGCAACGGTTTCGCGCAAAATTTCATAACTCCAACCAGTGGCAAAGAGGTCAAGAAGGCGCGTTGCTTGATGCCACGGGATGTAAGTCAGGTTTGCGCCGCCTTGTTTGCGCTGCTCGAGCATTTCTGGGCGAATCTCGCGGGAAAGGTCTTTGATGATTTCGGTGATTGGTCTCGAGCCTGCCAAGGTTTCTGGCTTTGGCTCGGCAGGCTTGGATTCGGTGGCTGGGGTGGTCATGAAACCACCTGAACTCGCCATACGCCTGTTTTGCGCTTTGGGTTGAACTGGTCACGGAACGCGCCTTCGATGACGCGCCAGTGATGCTTCATTTGCCACTGAGCGGCGGCGCGATTTGTGCGTGTTTCGATCAAGTGGTAACTCTTGCCGTCCTTGCCAGTCAAAACCACTGGGGTCAGGTCTAAACCTTCGCTGCTGCCATGTGTGGGCGTGATAGTGTTCATGTGACTCCTAAAATTTGGGGATTCTCGAGGGGCTTGGGTTCTCAGGCTTTGCCTCTCGAGTGACCACATTGTAAACCATTATGGTTTATCTTGTCAACTGTTATAGTTGACAATGTACACTGTTTTGGCTTACCCTGCTAAGGTAAAGGGGTGAGGAACATCGAAGACCAAATCCGAAAAGAAATTGCTCGAGTGATGCAACAAAAAGGCATCACGCAAACTGAGTATGCAGCCGCGAAAGGCATCTCAAGGCAAAGCATTAACCCGTACTTGACGGGGCGAAAGTTGTTGCTTACCCCGGTCGCAAGTGAACTTCTTGAATACCTTGGCGTACAAATCAAACTCGAAATCATCACACCACCCCATGACGACGCAACGAAGCCTTGAGCGTTTTGACATGGTTTGGGAGCGGCATCAACACCCCATTTGGCAGCTCGAGTTTGGGATGTTTTGAACGCCCTTTGGTATGCAATGTGCAGCCATTTCTCAGCAAATCCCTGACCAATTTGCCCACGTCTGGGTCAAGCTCGCGCAGTGTGCCGCGAAAAGTCGAGGGCTTCATTTGCGTTTCCCAGACCCTTCAAAACAATTTTTTGTGCTGCATTGCCAGTAAATTCTTGTTTTTGAAGATTGCCATTTGGTGATGCAGCCACAAAACGGGCACAGCTTTTCGCCTGAAGTTTCTTGCCTCGGTTTCAGGTTGGCTTCAATTTCACTGTGGTATTTCACGGCACGGCGCGACACTTCTGCGCTGGGTAATTGGCTCATTTGGCAATCCGCCCTTCCAAGTAATCTTCGATGGTTTGTCTTGCCCGTTCCCACCCACGCTCGACCGTCGCCACATAGCCCTGAGCGCGCAATCGGTCAATCCAAGCCAGTTGCGCGGGGCGGGCTGTGTTTTTGCCTGCCTTGAGTTCAATCCACAGCCCGTGAAAGCCACCTCGCGCCACTGGCAAACACAAATCAGGCACACCCGCCTGCACACCTTCAGCTTTGAGTTTGGCAGCCACACGTATGTCACGATGACCGCCGTTGGGAATAGCGAAAAGCAGCGCCAATTCTGGGTGTTTGTGTGTGTTGAGGGCTGCCCATTGAATCAGGGCAACTTGCTCATGGTGTTCAAGATTCTTCATCGTCGGTCTCCATTCCTGGGATTCGGTAGAGGTGGGCATCGGCGCGAACTCGGGAACGCAACACCCTGCTGCGCGTCAAATGCCCTTCGTCAAGCAACTCGGCACAGATTTTGTTGACGTGTGAATCACTGATCCCTGTTGCTTTGGCAACTTCCCGAACCAAAATGCCCCATGGGTGCTGTTGGCAATGGTCGGTGATGCACTCGAGGATTTGTTTACGGTGGTGGCGTTTCAGGGTGTTGTTTTGTTCGCGTTTGACGTTTGCCAAGACTTCGGCTGCTTTTGCGCCATTCTCTTTGGCGGCAGTGCTACGGCATTTGGCAATGTGTTGACACCACGCCGTCAGCGGCTTAATGCCCAATGCAATGACCTCAAAAGGTGCGTCGCAGCCTGTGTCTTTGCAGAAATCTTTGCCGGCTGTTTCAAGGTTGCTCATGCTGCCCCCATTGGCAATGCCTGCGCCAAAGGTTGACGTGCGGCTCGAGCATGGCGTGTGTACGCCGCCACGAACTCAGAACGCACGCGCAAAAGGTGGTGATGGTCGCTCAGGCTTCGCACCACGCTTGTACCACCCAGTTCACCAATGGCTGCGCGCGCAAACTGGTCAATTTGGCTGCGCCGGTCGGCTCCAGCCGCCGCCAGCATCTCGCACCATTGCGCCTGTGCTGATGCCGCCATATCGCCCAAACCAGCATCAATCATTCGTTCTGGCGATGGAAAAAACGTATCTGCTGCAAACACCGCCAGCACGCTTTTTTCAAACTGCTCGAGTGTCAGTTGTTGATCCAAAATGATTTTGTAACCGGCAAAAACATGTGCATCCACAGGACGCTGAAACCTCGATGCCAACAGACTCATGCGTTGTAAAAAAATGTTTGGATCAATCATAAAACCTCCACAGTTGGGGGTAAGCCAAACGCGGCTTGCAATTTCGCTAAATTTTCCTCGGTGCTGCCGCTCTTGGCTCGAACAGCAGGGCGTGTTGGGGCTGCCGCTTTTGGGGTAAACCAATCAGGCTCACCAACCGTTTTCCAGCCTCGAGAAATCGCGGTTTTGATGGCGGTTGCTTGCGGGATGCCCGCATCCTGACAGGCTTTGAGCTTGTCCAACTGTTCGCGCAGCGCACCAGGCGTGATTTTCAGCTTTCGCACCGCCAAATCCTCGAGCCATTGCGCCCAAAGCGGTTGGTCCAACCATTGCGGCAAATGGAAACTTGGATTCTCGAGCAGCGCCGACCAACTCGAGAGCGCCGAAAGTGACTTAGTATTCTTTGGTTCTTTAGGTTCTGTTTTAGTTGTTTCTTTTTCTAAAGAACTTAAAGAACTTAAAGAACTTAGAATAATAGGTGAAACATTTTTGCTGATTTTTGCCCCTTTGTCGTTGCTGACGGTGCTCCCCGAAGTCGGGGCGCTGTCGGGGCGGTCATCAGGCGAGGTCGGGGCGGTATGCGGACATTGTTCGGGGCTGCCATCAGGCTTTGACCAGACAGGCTCGGGGCTTTGACCAGACAGACTCGGGGCTGTGTCGGGGCGCTGTATGGACACGGTGCGTCCATTGCGCCAGACCGTGCCATCCTTAACCAGTTGTGGCAGGGTGTTGTCCAGTGTTTTGCCGCGAAGCTCGAGTGCATCAAGTATTGCGCCTTCGGTCATACTGCCGCCATTGAGCGCCAGTAAACGAGGAATGGCTTTTGTGGCTGGCATGTCGCGCAGCCATGCCAAAACCTGTTCAGGCTCGAGGGTAACGGCGGTCATGGCGCACCCACTGGCAAGACAGGTTGCAGCGCCTTAAACGCCTGCCACACACTGCCACCCGTGTAGGCTTGTGCATCGGCGATCAGGTCGTTGTCGGACAGGCTTTCGAGATACTTTTGACGCTCGAGCCTGCCTGAATGCCTTGCCGCCTGTGACAGCATTTGAATCAGCCGTAAGCGGTCAAGCGGCGTGAACATCTGCACAGTTGGCGTTTCTGAGGGCTTGCCCTCAGTGGCATAAATGGCGGTGATGCCTGTTTTTTCGTTGAGTTTGCGCTCAAAGCCCACATTTTGGAATCCGGCGTGGCGTGCCATTGTTTCTGCCTCAAGGTCGGATGCTTGAGTCTCGAGCGTTCGCCAGCATGCAATTTGGCGCAGACCTTGGTCAAACCGCACAGCCCAGCACATGCCGCTTGGCAATGGCTGTGGCGTAAACCATTTTTCCTCAGTGGCATTGGAAAAGGCTTTGGCAATGATTGGGGCAAGTTTGCTCATGGCTGCCCTCGCATTTCTTTGCGCCACGCACGATCTATGTTCTCGAGCCGTGCATCTGGCACGCAAATGATTCGGGGCTGCACCAATTCGGGGTACAACTTGGCATTGTCACGCCATTGCTGGCGGGTTTGGTTACGGCGTTGCTGGCGGGTCATGCTGCATGCTCCTTCTCGAGCAGTTTGCGAATGTAGTCCAAGCCCCGAGCAGTGACCCATGTGGTGGTGCTGGAACGTGTTTCGGGCTTGCCGTCCCGAGTTTTAACCTCGAAACTGGTGGTCTTCACCTCGAAGCGCCCAGCATCGAGGTGCTGCTGGTACGGCTGGTTCCAGTTGTGTTGGTGACTCATCAGCACACCTGCATCGCGCAAAATGGTGAACAGACGCACTTGACCAGTGCCCAGTAATTTTGCAGCCTCGGCAACGCTGTACAGGCTGCTTGAGTCCATGAGGTGGTCAAAGGCGGCGGCTTTGGGCTTGGCTGCCTCGAGTTGTCGAGCTTGCGACAGTGCGTACTCGAGAACCGAGACGGTATTGTTTGGGTCGAATGGCAAAACTTGGCGACCGCGTTTTTCTAAATCGATGAAATACTGCCGAATTTTGCGCCCATTTGGGTTTTTCTCAAGCATAGAAATGTGCTTTGCCGTATCGAGCGTCAATGCGTAGTTGGTTTGCTTGTTGTTGAACTCGAGTACACTGCTCGCCAAATTTGGCGAATCGTCTACAACGCAGTAATCTTCATTCTCAACAGCAAGGGCTTCTTCTAAGCGCCCTTTTAACCAGTTAGAGAAATCCCGTCGAACTTCGAGTGCCTTGTGCAGGCTTCTGGCATCTACCACCGAGCCAATATCTGGGCGCTGGTGGATGGGCAGCAAGCCATTCAGGTTTGTGCTATCATTTTGGTGCATATGGTTGTGTTGCCCCCAAGCCCTTACACTTGGGGGCTTCTCCTTTCTTAGAAGCTGGCGAGGTACACAGGTACGATGCCAACTTTTTCGCTCAAGGCTTGGCGCAGAAACTCCAATGTTTCGAGCGTGGCGGTTTGGAGCGTGTCGTAAACCGTTTGCACCTCGAAGGTCACGGCTTCATCTACGCCAACATTGAGCAGCAATTCAATTTGGCGTGGGTAGGCTCGAGACTCGGGGATGTCAAAAACAGGAGCGGTGACAATCAGGTGGTCTGGGAATTGCACACCATTGGCTTGTTTAACCTCCGCCAGCACGCTTTTGCTGATGGCGGCGTGACCATTGCCAATGTTGGATGTGGCATCTTTTTGGCTGGTGGCTTTGATGTTTCGCGCCAAAAGTGCCACATCACCCGACACAAAGCCTTTGAGTTCGGCGCGAACCAATTTGTCGAAGGTTTTTTGGTTGTATTCGGCACCAGAAAGCAGTTTTTTGAGTAGCGAAAAAATTGGGTGTTGAGGCAAGGGCAGGACATAGGTGTATCTGGTCTGGAGTTCTGGGTCTTCGGACACCGCCACAATTTGGCTGCCCGAGACATAAACGGCGGTGTTGGCGCGGTTTTGGCTGGCTTTGGCAGCCACGATTAAATTGCAGAGTGTGGCGAGATCGCCACAGGTGATTTTTTTGATTGGCTCGAGTTCAAAGCGCTTGAATTCAAGTTCGCCGGTCGGGGCTTTTTGGAAATAACCAGACACGCCCGCTTGCTGGTAGAACGGATTTTTGGCGGCTTCAAACAGTTCTTGCAGTTTTTCAATGGTCTTGACATCCATTTAATTCGCTCCCTTCGGGGCTTGTGTTGGGGTCTCGAGCAGACGGTCTTGGTATGGGTCGGCAAAAACAGCATCAACTCGATTTATCGCCCCGTCGTTGTCGGCTTGGGTTTCTACACGAAACACTTGAGTGGGAATTTCGTAGATTGGAATTTTGCCCTGCACTTTGATGTTGGTTTTGACCCCCAACAACTCGCCAGCATCACCGACGGGCGTAAATTCGACAGTGATGACAACTTTCCGTGCTGTGTCGAGGTCGGACCGGTCGTGGCAATCTGCCAGGGCAGCCCTGAGCGCCTTATTGATTTGCGCTCCACTTAAACCCCCTTGTGCTTCTGCGAGGGTTTCAGCAGAAAATGTTTTGCTCATGCTTGTTTCCTTTCTTGTTTGCGTGGCTGTTTGATTTTGGCTGTGTCCATACCCCACGCGGCAATGAACACGCCAGCAATGCCCAACACACACGCGCCCATAAATGGCAATGGCTCGAGTTGGCTGGAAAAAACCAAAATGAATGCGGTGGCGACCAACGCATAGCCAAGCCAAACCCGAATCATGGCTGTGCCTCCTCAGTTGGCTCAAACTGCTCCAGCGCCTGCGCCAAAAATGGCAAAAAGACGTTTCGGGTCTCGAGAACAAAAAACCAATGCTCTGAGATTTCCTGTACCGAGACAATTTTGAATTCGCCATGTTGTAGATGCTTTTCGAGTTCATCAGACATTGCTTGGGTGATGCCGACCAATGTCTGCCACTCACGTTTTGGGATGGTGAAACGCAGGCTGCCCTGCCGTGGCAAAATGCCGCCGAATTTCCAAAGCGCTTGATGGGTGTCTGGCAAAATGCCATTGACCATTTGCAGCAGTGGTTGGAGTTGGGATTCGGAGTCGCAGACACCCTGAATCACAAAACCCCACGGTGTCTCGAGGAAATCCACATCCACCACGTCCATCGTGGCGGTGCAAAAATTGAACAGCGCGTTGCGGACTGGGGCGGTTTGACCAGGTGTAAGCAAATCACTTGGGTAGATAAAAAACCGTTTCATGCGTGCTCCTAATTTGCCGCAGCGCGGCGCTGGGCTGCTTTTTGCTGGGCGATGGCTCGAGCCTGCATTTCGCGGCGTTTCGCGGCACGGTCAGCCGTTTTTCTGGCGCGTGCCTCGGTCTCGCGCAACGCCACGATGGATTGCTGCTCGAGGAAAAGCGCCCAGTTTTGGGCGGTGCAGTACCAGACCTTGGTGCTGGCTTTGGTGGCGGGGATTTTGCCAGACCGACACATGGCGGTGATTTTCTGTTCCGATACCCCAAGTGCCGCCGCCATTTGTGGCACAGCAAAAATCTGAGTTTTTGGCGCTGGGGGTGGCAGCGTGGGCAAGGGTGGCAATACCCCAAACCGCAGCGAGAATTGCAGATTCATAAAATCCCCAAAATTCGGCACCAGTTGACGGCATCCATGTGGTGGCAGGGGTAACTGCCCGCGCCAACCACCCGCACACGGATGGCTGCCTCGAGTTCAAGGAAATACACGTTTCCATCGGTCACTTTGAGGCTTTTTACACCTCGGGCATCTGGTGTGCCGTGCTGTTCGATGTGTTGGCGCAGTTTTTGCAACGAACTTTGGGGTTCCGATGTGGGCGGTGGCTCTGGGGTGGCGAAAACAGAGAAATTCATGCTCATACATGTCGCCTTTCTATTTGCTCGAGGAGTTGCTCGGCGCGGCTTTCGGAGATTGGGTCAAAATCGGTGTCGCCAAATTCGTGAATCCTGTTGGTGATTGGCTCGAGCAGTAGGTCGCCAAGGCGGTAAAAGCCCGCGTAATCGCGGTGGCGAGGCTGCCTGATGTGATCGGCAAGCCGTTGCATGGCGGGTTTGGACTGGCGTTCGGTCTCGAGTTCGGTCTGGGCATCCTCAAGCGCCATTGCCACCAGCACGGTGCGTTCTGTTCTGGCGGCTTGGAGGCTGGCGGCAGTCTCGAGGCGGTCAAGGTGATGGTGGTCTGAAGTCATGCTGTCACCAGCGTTTCTTGGTGGGTACCGTAGGCTTTGATTTGTAACTGCAAAAACTGCACGGCTTCTTCGAGTTTGCCGCGTGGCAAATCGCGGTAACTTGCCAAGCCAAAACGGTCTTTGAACATTCGCCAGCTTTTGGGGTAGCCGATCAATTTGCCAAGTTTCTGCCCGAGGTCATAGACTCGGGCGATTTCATTTGACCGCAGAGCTTCTTCGCTCATACGCTGTTCAAGGCTTGCGGTTCGTTGCTCGAGCCTAGCGAGGTCTTTGCGCGTTTCTAAGCTGGCATGAAGTGCCAAAGACAACGGGTCATCTGGCAAGGCTGGGGCAATGCTGTAGCTGCCCGTTTTTCGGATGGCGGGCAAAACCTCAGCAGTGATCCACTTTTTGAAGGCTTTGGCTTCAGGTTTTCGGCTGGTTAAAACAAGTGAATACAATCCAGATTCAGAAATAACCGTTGTAGAACGCTGTCTGCCGATAGCATCATTAGTAATGATGTTATCTATTTCATCTACATCCAGTCTCGAAACTGCTTGAGATTGATTCTCAATTTCAAGAACTGAACACACATCTGCCGCCACAAACCAAGGGTCGCCATTGAGCATTGCCACGCGCACGGCTCGGGTTTGGGAACTGGATTTATAAACAAGGTCTACGGTCATGCTTTACCTCGGGCATCCAATGCCGCCTTGATTGAGTTGAGGGGCTGTGGGTCGAGCCGTGCAGTTTTCAGACGGTCGCTGTCCGCTCGAGCCTTACGCGCCAAAGCGCGTTGCGAGTCGGGCAAGCTGCGCGAAAGGTTGAGCAGGGCAGTTTCTTGGGGACTGGGTTCGGATGGAGTGGTGGCGGGTTCTTGTTTTTTATGATTGTGTCGGACAGTGTCCGACACAGAAGAAATCAAAGAAATAACGGCGCGAGTAATCAAAATACGGCTACCCAAATTGGGTTTATGTCGTTCTTTTATTAAGTTGCGAATTGTCTTCTCGTTTATGCCTGCTGTTCGAGCGACATCTGCATATGTGATCTTGCCAGATTTTAGAATTTCCATCACCTCGTCCCAGCTTTTTTCCATAGACACATTCTGACACATCGGTAAAATTTCCGCAAGTGTCTAGCAGTGACTGTCCCAGTTTGGCAGTGTCTGGAACTTTTGCGGTAAAGTTCCCGTACTGCCGAAATATGAACAGTGCATTTACGTTTTCGGCGCATACCATTATGCCAAGATTCATAGACAATCCCTCCACGCCGAATTTGCCACAGGGTTATAAACACTCTGGGCAATGGGTTGAGGACATTCGCCGTGATTTAAACTTGAGTCCAAAAGAAATCGAGGCAAATACAGATGCTTTGGGCGATGGCAGAAGGATTGAGCGTTCTTACTATGAGCGGATTGAATCAGGCGCGAGAGAGCCTTGGCGCGTCAGTTTAGAAAAACTTGAGGCGCTGCGCGTGGTACTGCGCCAAGACCGTCCACTTTGGGAAGAGCGTTTGGGCATCACCATACCGAGCGGCGTGTATCTCGAGCCTGAATTTTTTTCCCCTGCTAAAGACGAAATGGGGCATCTTCGTGCCAGTGTCAACTACCTGCATATACCTCGAGTTGGTATTGTAAATGCCGGTAAGGGCGACGAATACCATCTTGCCAGCATTGGCGAAGTGGACGAAGTACCGCACCAAGCGCTTTTAAAAAAACAATGTCGCCTCGAGAATTGCTTTAGTTACCATGTCAATGGCGATTCAATGTTTTCCGAGGGCGCAAAGATGCACCGAAAATCCATTGCACATGGTGACGTGGTTGTCATTGAAAAGTATAGAGTTGTCCAAGCGGATGATTTAGTAGTGATTTGGGATAAGGTCAGTCAAAAAATGCTGATTAAAGCTGTAAATGAGGCAGAAGACGACGGCTTTTTGGTGTTCTCGAGCTACAACAAAGGGCACCCGCCATTGATTCGGCGGGTTTCTGAGGTCAAAATTTATGGAGTTGTGGTTTGGCGAGGGGGGTAAAGTCAGTCAGTAAATGAACCATCTCGACGGCGTTTGTGCCGAGACATCAAATGCCCACACTGCGGACATTTTCTTTGGAAAAGCCCCCAATTCCAACTAAGAAAAATCGCGTAAAAAATGTTCCAAGGCAGGAAAAATAATTTCTCGATTCCGCTTTGAGTGCAAACAGAACAATCTCGACAGCCTTTTGCCATAAATCAATTTAGCACACTTGAGGTTTTTATGAAAAAATTTGTACTTGCCTGCCTGTTGTTTTTGATTTATTTGCTGGGCACACCAGCCCTTGCCCAACGCCAATTTTTTTTAAACGATGATTTAAAAAATCGAGAAGTGTTTTTTATTGACTGGGTAAGAACCAATAACGAAGCTAACGGTATATGGAAATCATTAAAAATTATTGAAAATAAATTATATTCGGCTAATTTTACTGTTAGAGCAAAGTTTGCTAAAAACTTTGCTTCAATTATTGTAAATAAAGCTGTAATGAATGGAGAAATTAAAGGTAAAAATTTAGTCGTTGCCATACCTTTGCAAAGTGGATTTTTGGAAAATACCATTTTCACCCCTTCAAGTATCAATCAATTCAATTCAGTTTTAAGTAAATATAAAAAAATTGAATCAGACTTGCAATTACAAGCAAAAAAATTAGATTTAGCAGTAAAAGAGGTGCAAAAATTGACTGGACAAATTGGCGAAGATATTCAAGGAATTCGACAAATGTCTTCTGAGCAAAATGAATATTTTTTTGCTCTTGATACAATGATAGAAGATTTTTCGATTTATTTCGACCACAGAGTTTCCCCTCGTGTTGATATAAAAGGCTTTAAACTTTTTATGACTTCTCTTTATTCTATTAAAGATACATTTTTTCAGTTTCAAGAGAAGGTAAATTTAAGAACCGGACAAATTAGTTGTGTCGACAAAAGCGATTTATATGTTTTAGGCAAAAATACTATAGAAGAATTTAGTTTTTTGCAAAAAGATTTTGATAATGGGCTTAAAGACTTTGACGCTAAGACAAATGTGATTTTTAAAATGACAACAGAGGTTTTTGGAATAATTATCAGCGATAGCTTAAAGATCGAAGCATTGCTGAAATTATATCCCGAAATTACCCAGCAATACGTTCCACCATATAAATCAAAAGAGCTTATGCAAGAAAAACCAATTTTTCTTGCAGCTATGAAAAAGAAAATTGATGACTATAGGGTAAAATTGCAGAATTTTTATAATTTTTCAATTACTAGAACTAGCGAAAAACTTGAAAATATTAAAACTTGGGTAAACGAATTTGATAAATGCCCATAACTATGCCCACCCCGCCCAAACCCTACTGCCACGGCTCGAGGATTGAAACGAGGAAACCCATGTCAAACTTTGAAATGGTCACACCTGACACACCTACCTGTGTGCTAGAGTTTTTCTATGTTCCAAGAAGCACAAATCCAAGAAATAGCAAAAGGGCTTGGTGCATTGGCTGCACAAGTTTCCCAAACGGTTTCTCAGGAACTCGACTTGGCAGGAATTACCGAAGCCGACTTGGAAAAAATCGTGGCAGCTATCGAGACTCAAGATGCTCAAAAACTCAAGCAGAGCGAGGCTTGGTATGAGCAACGAGTTTCCGCTCAACAACGACAGTTTAAGCGATATTAAATTACGGGACTTTCTGTATTTGGATCGTGCCAGATTGCTGTCTTACATGGCACAGATTCACGATGGCTTACACCTAAATCGGCGCTTGGGTAATTCGGCAACCAAGGGGCGATTTGACTCAACTTTAGAACGAACTCAGGAAGTTGTTGAAAAGGTATCTGGGGAAGCTGGGGCAGCCCCGTTCAATGTTGGGCTTAAAGGTTCACATGAAAAACAAACCACCAAATCTTTTACCACTGGTGGCGATTGGCTTGTTGGACTCGAAAGTAGCAATTTTGAAGAAATGAAGCAAGACCATGACAATTTGTTTTTGTTGTTTGAAAACTTTTTAAACACAACAAATCGTCTTACTGTTTTACAAAATAATCAAAATGTGAGCACACCCTTTGTCCAGGTAACGGGAGCTTTGATGATAGAAGATAGGGATTTTATCATTGACACGTTTGGATTGGTTGAGGATATTTTTTCTATGAATACCCTAGATAAAGAAACTATAAAAAATATAAAAAGTAGTAAACCTACACTGCTTGCTATATCAAAAATCTTAAAAAACTTAAAATTATCTGGCTTGCATATGCAAATTCAGAATAAAGATATTCAGGTGGCTGCCATTTTGAACCCCATACATTTAACTGTTACATATGAGCAGTTACGAAGTATTTTCATGGCATATCCAATCAAGGTTACGGTTTTGGGCTTAATTTTACCCAAAACTACAATGCCATCGTTAAATCACACCAGTTTATTCAATCAAATCAATTTGGCTGAAATGCTGAAACCATTTGCCATTGATGCTGACTATATTATTTATCCGATTGCAATTTACCAAACCATATAAAGGACAACTATGCCCACCATCAATGACCACGCCACGTTTTTTGGCATCTCGAGCCAAAGCGCTGGCGAATACATCACCGCCAAACGCAAAGCCCTCGAGATGACCCAATCCCAACTGATCACTTTGGTGGGCATCCCAAACCAGCCCGCCCTTGCCAACTACGAAAATGGCAAGAACGATTGGCGCACCAGCCGCTATGCCCCCGCCATCATCGATGCCCTCAGAATTACCAAACAAGAGTGCATCACCAAATTGGGCATTCGCATTTTGATTGATTACCGAGACCCGAGCGTGCAGTAATGGCAAAACTCGAGCCACTACCAGGTGTGCGTTGGCGACCAGACCGCGAATGCTGGGAGGCTGCGGCGGTGGTGAGTTACGATGCCAACGGCAACCCCGCCAAAAGAATCACCAAGCGGTTTAAGGCGCTCGAGGATGCCAACGAATGGAAAGCGGAGCAGGACAAAAAGAAACGGCACGGCACGTTGACCGATGATGCGGTGCTGACCCTTGGCGAATGGTGCAAGGAATGGCTCGAGGGTAAAAAAGCCAAAAAGCTCGAAGATAAAACCATCTCTTCTTACGAGTGGATTGTTCAAAAATGGATTGTGCCGCAACTGGGTGGGTTTAGGTTGTCTGATTTAACCCCACGGCACATCAACAGGTATCTGACGCAGCTTCAAAACGAAACCACCCAAGACAGTGCATACCGCGCACGCCGACATTTGGTGATGATTTTGGATGATGCCTGTGACCTCGAGTTGCTGCATCGGAATCCGGTTAAAAAAGTCAAATTGGATAAACCCAAAACCAAGCCTGCCGCACGTTGGACCAGAGAAGAAGCCGCCCAGATGCTCGAGCATTGCCTGAAGCCAACCACCACCAATCGGCTACGGCACTATGTGGTGTTGGCTTTGATCTTCGCTCACCGCCGCGAAGAGATGCTGGGAATGAGGCACACAGACATTGTGTGGGAACAAAACAAGATCAAGGTTGAGCAGGTGTGCGTGTTTGTGGGGGGCAAAGCCATCCTCAAGCCCACCCCAAAAAATGAGTCATCAAGACGTGAGTTGTTTGTGGATGATTTTACCCTCGAGATTCTGAAGCTCCAGTTATCAGACGTTGAGTTTCAGCGCCAGTTTGCCCAAGCATCTGGGCGCAAATGGCAAGAGAACAACCTTGTGTTCCCGTCACGGGTCGGCACGCCCATGCCCGAGGGTAGACTTAGGCTGGAGTTCATTTCGCTTTGCAAAGAGGCAGGTGTGCCCGTGATTCAGGTCAGGCGGACTCGAGCCACCTATAACAGTGTGGTCAGCTTGGACTTGAGAGCACCTCCCAAACTTGTGGCTGATCGCATGGGGCATTCGGATGAACAGACCCAAGTCAAGTTCTACCAGTCGGTGTCCGATGACCAGAGGCGCAGCATGGCACTGGGCTTGGCAGAATTGTATGGGTTTGATCCAGCCAAAACTGAGCCAAAAGCCAACCCAAAACCGCGTGATGAAAAAGGGCTAAATTAAAAGACCTACAGCCAACCTACAGCCAGCCCAAAAAATGCGATTTGTGTAAAAAGTAAATCCCCCGTTAAATAGCGGGGGATTCTTTGGTGCACCCGAAGAGATTCGAACTCCTGGCCTTCTGATCCGTAGACGGCGTGCACTGATGTTTTGGAGCAGTGTTTTTTTCTTACTTACCTATGCTCAACAGCATCCACAAAACATCTTAAACGAAATCTGCTAAAAAACTCGAGACCGAAAACGCCCAAACCTACAGCCAACCTACAGCCAATGGTTTATATTATATGCAATATATTGTATATTCGACAAAATGGCGGATAAACCGACCACATTCCAAGAATCGCTCAAACTCCTGAATAAACAGCAACAGAAGTTTGTCTTGTATTATTTGGAGTCATTAAACGGGACTCGAGCAGCAATTGAAGCTGGGTACAGCACAAAAAGTGCCAGAAAAATCGCCAGTGAAAACAAGACAAAACCAGACATCAAACTTGCCATTGAACTTGGGTTCAATGAAAAGGTGATGTCTCGAGGCGAGGTGCTTAATCGCTTCCAGCAAATTGCCACAGGCACAATGGAAGACTTCATCACGCTTGAGGAAATCGAATACCAAGAGCGTGTACCAGTTCCAGCCTTCGAGCGGCGCGAACAACTGCGCTCGAGGGTTGCCGATGCCCGCGAGAGCATGGAAAGCGCAAAAGGCAAAGACCACCGTCAAGCATGGCAAAAAATCATTGACCAGAGCCTTGATGAGCTTGAAGGCTTGCCAGATAATCCACTCGAGACAGTCACGGTGCTTGGCAACACTCGCAAAACAGTTGTGGCTCGAGTGGATTTGGTCAAAGCCGAAAGTCTGGGCAAGTTGGGCTTGCTTAAAAAAGTTAAGCAGACTGAACGTGGTCTCGAGATTGAATTGTATGCAGCAGACAGCGCCTTGGAGATGCTGGGTAAATATCACAAGCTCTTTGCCGACCGCGTGAGTTTGGAGAATGGCGACGGTAGCCCAGTCCAAATCATCAACATTGTTCCGATTCCTGCACGCGATGTGGGTGATTTGGATGATTGAGCAAACCACGCGGCGCGGTGGGCAGTTGGACTGGATGGTTCACCCTGGACAACTTGAGGCATTGCAAAGCCAAGCTCAGATTGTTTGTGTTTTGGCTGGCACCCAGAGCGGCAAAACTTCGCTTGGTCCATTGTGGTTACTCCAAGAAATCAGCAGACGGGGTCAGGGTGATTACATTGTTGCCACACCGACATTCCCACTGCTTGAACTTAAACTGTTGCCAGAATTTAAGCGCCTGTTTGAAAAGCAAATGAAGCTCGGGCATTATGTGGGCAGCCCGACACGCAAATTTGTGTTTAGCCCCGAAGGTGCAAAACGTCTGTTTGGTGCGAACGCAGACCCAGACATCCAAACGCAGGTGTTTTTTGGTCATGCCCAAGACCCAGACAGCCTCGAGTCTGCGACCGCAAAGGCTGCTTGGCTGGACGAAGCTGGGCAGAAAAAGTTTAAGGTTGGGTCATACCAAGCCTTGGTGCGCCGGTTAAGCATTCACGAAGGGCGAATTTTAATCACGACCACGCCCTACACATTGGGATGGCTTAAAGACATGGTGGAACGTGCGAAAAAAGACCCCAGCATCCATGTCATCAACTTTCGCAGCGTTGACAATCCTGCGTTCCCAATCGCTGAGTATAAAAAAGCTCGAGACACTCTGCCACCTTGGAAATTTACGATGTTTTACAAAGGGATTTTCGAGCGCCCTGCCGGACTGATCTACGATGTTTTTGATAAAAAACAACACGTTGCCCCTGCATTTGTGCCACCACAACACTGGATAAATCGCATCATCGGCTTGGATTTTGGCGCGGTCAACACAGCAGCCATCAAAGCCGCACAAAACCCAGAAACAGGCGTGTGGGTGGTGTATGCCGAATACCACGCAGGCGGCAAAACTGCCATTGAACACATGAAAAGCCTGACAGTGGGTGAACCCGTCACGCCTCGAGCGGTTGGCGGTGCGCCTTCCGAGGACAACTGGCGGCTCGAGTGCAGCAAAAGCGGGGTCGTGGTCAGAAAGCCCACAATTTCCGATGTCGAAGTTGGAATCAATGGGGTGTACGGCATGCTGAAGCAAAACAAACTGCAAATCACCGATAACTGCACGGGCTTGCTCGACGAAATTCAGCAATACAGCCGTGTGCTCGACGACAACGACGAACCAACAGAACAAATCGAAGACAAAGAAAATTATCACCGACTCGACGCGCTGCGCTACTTCGGCACTTTGGCAGCTAAGCCCCTCAAACAACATCAGCAGCAGCGTGGAACGTATTCCTACCAAAGTTTAGGTTAAAGGAGTTTATGACCCCAGAACAACTTGAGGCGATCAAAGCTGCCATTCGTGAAAAACAGGCTTTGTATTCAACTGCACACAATAAATCCGTGCTGGCATTTCTGGCTGGCGATCATTGGCAAAAAGGAAATGGTTGGTCTGGACCAAAGCCGCAGACAACTGTCGATGAAATGGCGGCAGGGGTTGCCAATACGGTCATGGGCGAGATCGAACGCAGCTTTGTGTCCCAGAACTTGATTGGCGAATGCGTCAGCCGCCATGTGGATGCGGTGATGGTCGAGCCAAACATCAGCTTTGCTTTAACTCGAGAACTTGGCATGGTCGATGGGCAGCCCGAAAAACCCACCACGCAGGAAAGCGATCTGATTTCTGCTGCCTCGAGTGCCATCACCAAATGGATGGACACAAAGGAGCTTTTGAGTGTGGTGCAAAAAGCCGCTTCCCAAGCGGTTGCCACTGGTCGGGGCGTTTTGCGGCTGTACATTCCACGTCAAGCAGTTCAGACCGACGAAAACGGGGTGGCGACCATCCCTCAAGGCGAACTGGAGCAAGTCATCACTCAAATTGCGATCAATGCGCCCGATGCCAACAGTGCTGGCGTGTTGATGGATGCCGATGGGGTGAAAATTGGCGCATACCTCGAGTTTGTGGACAATCAAAAAATCTCGAGGCTCGAGTCTCAAGTCATAGAAAATGGTCAGACGGTGGTCAGGCTCGAGACCGCGACAGGTTTCCAAGAGGCGGCATACCCGCTCGGTGGTGCGTTCTTGACCTATGAATTGAACCGCGCACCACTGGTCACGCCCCAGATTGTCAGCCTTCAAAAACTCATCAACAAGATTCACACCATGCTGTCTCGCAACACCGATGTGGGCGGATTCATTGAGCGCGTGATTGAAAACGGGCAACTGCCAACGATTGAAAAACTCGACTCAGATGGTGTGGTACAGAAAATCCCAGTTCCGCTTAAGGTTGGCGCAGGCACAGTCAATTTCATTGCGCCTTACGAGTACGAGGACGATTCCGGCAAAAAGAGTTTTATCCCTGCTCGAGTCAACTACCGTGATCCAGTGCCAGTCAACACCTTTGTTGATTCCTTGACCAGCACAGAGCGTGCCATGTACAAGGAATTTAAGCAGCTGCATGTGCTGATGGCTGGCGATGCGGGCGCGTCGGGGCGCTCTCGAGTTCAGGCAATGAACGACTCGAGGCTGTGTGTGAAGCCAACGGTGGCAATGATCGAGGGTGCGTACCGTTGGTTATTTGGGACGGTGTTGCGACTGGCAGCCCATTTTGAGGGCAATGCCGAGCGGTTTGCAGCTTTGCGCCCAGTGGTCACGCTGAACCCAGAAATCAGCATGCCTGATGCCGAGGACATCCGCGTACTGCTCGAGATGCACGAAGGCGGTTTTATCAGCCGCGAATCTGGAATGTTGGGCACTGGCAAAATCAAAGACCCCGCCGCCGAGGTTGAACGCTTGCGGCTCGAGGCTGTGCGTGATCGTGGAATCGGCGACCCAAATGCCCTGCGTGACAGCCTGACCCGAGCAGTTGAGGCGAATGCCATCAGTGCTGTCGAATCGTTGGTGCAGCAAGGCTACAGCCCCGACGATGCACAGCGCATTGTGGCTGCTCGAGCGGCTGAGATTGCGGCACTGGAGAGTGGTGTTTGATGGCACAGGTGACTTGTTGCAAGCATGAGTTTGTTGCAGAAAGTTACTCAGACAAGGGTGAAGCAAATGGGTATGTGTTGCTGGAATTTGACAATGCTCGAGCGGTGGCACTAGCCCATGATGGCATTACAGACCTTGGGGACTATCGGAAAGCCCAGGCTGCAACCCCTGAACAACCATATGTTTATGGGTTTGTTTCGTGGGATGAGATTTTTGCAATGCTGGACATATTCCGAGCAGAGCAGATGAATTGATGAAGCGCAAATACTCAGAAATCTTTTTGGCGGCGCTCCTCTTTGAGTTGAGTGCCGTGATTTACGCCACGCTTGCAGCAGCCCAAACCGATGATGAACTCGAGGCGGCAACGCTGGAAGGTTACGCCCAAGCCCACCTGCTTGGGGCGCTCTGGGCATCGTTGGGGCTGCTGGCGGTGCAGTTGCCCCGAACCAAAAAGAACTTTGGGCAGGTACTGGAGACCGTGGCGGCAGAATCTGGTGTCAACTTACCCAAAATCACCAGCAAACCAGTCTTCCAGACCATCGCCAGCCAAGCGCGAATTGCCACCGAACGGCTAAAAGAGGCTCGAGCCGCACGAACCACCAGTGCATTGCCAATCAACACCAGCGCCGAAATGCGGGCGGCGGGCTACGCGGCGCGGTGGGGAGTGCAGCAGGGTATTGACGATATGGCAGCAGGCTCGAGCGCGGTGGATACAGATGGACAAGAACTCGAGTTATTGAAAACGTGGGTACGGCTGGCAACTCGGGTAGAGAAGCGCAGTTGGCACGATGCGTTAAACGGTGTGACCATTCCGTACAGCCAGAAGTTTCGTGTGGATTCACCACGCGGTGTGTTTTTTGTGTCACGACCGTATGATTCTAAATTGCCATTGAGTGAACGAATTGGCTGCGGTCATGGGATTCGCGTAGAACCACCTCGAGACGCTGCGGGTGTGGCGCTTTGGGATGGCGGCGATTTGACCGCAAACAAAGTTTCGGCACGAAACACCAAAAACACGGTGTTGCCCAAGGCGCGCCCTGCGGCTCGAGCGCCCACTGGTGAGCCAATCAGCGCCAGTTTGACCGTGCCAGATGATGCCAGACACAAGTCAGTGCGTGATGTGTTGCGCTTGATTGATTCTGTGCATGGTGATGGTGATTTAATGGCGTTAAATATTTCCACCAAAAGCCTGCCAAAAACAGTTCTTGGTGGGTACATTCAGCGTGGGGATGGAAGTCCAGGTGGCATTGTTTTTAATTCAAAATTTGACATTGCCAAATACACAGTGGTCGAAGAAATTGGACATATGCTTGACCATCAGGTGTTGGCATTTGGACAGTATTGGGCATCTGGGCGTGAGGACAGCTACACTCGAGAAGTGTTGCAGGCGATTCGTGCAAGCCCAACCTATAAACAAATGGCGGGCTATCAGCTTGGTCAGCGTGTTAATTTGGTTGTCAATGGCGAACCAGCCTACCGAATTATTGCTGATGGCGCTAAACTAAACGAGTACCGCGATCCCAAAGAATTGTTTGCTCGAGCGTATGTGCAGTACATCGCAATCACAACGGGCGACACTGAGTTACTGTCGGAAATTGCCCAACTGAGAAGCACATCAAACTACGAAATGGTGTATAATCTCTCGTGGCAAGATGACGAATTTGAACCAATTGCCCAAGCCATTGAAAAAATGCTACGCGAATTGAGGTGGACACGATGAAACAAAAGCAAAAAAGACCAAAAGTGGTGTCACCTGTGCGGCCTTGGTTTGACAATGCCCAGACCGAAAGAATGGCAAAAATCATGGACTTAAAAGTTAGTCAAAAAGGCAAAAGTGTGGTGATTGACGGCGAAGAAATGTTTTTTGTTTGAATTTTACTCTTAAACGAGCCTGCCTGAAACGGCAGGCTTTTTTCTTGACAAATTTATACAATATGCAGTATAAAATATGACGTTCAGCCATTCGCGGTTAAGAGTGATCTCGAGACGGAACAGGGCAAACAAACCGAGTGGAACGGTATAAACCACCACCAGCCCAATGTTGAAACCTATTTGGGAATATCTAAGATGGCTCGAGTTTGGGGACATTCTCGAGGATCACCTGTAGGGAAAGTAACGCAGTGTAGAGCAGTTTGGTAGCTCGTCAGGCTCATAACCTGAAGGTCAGAAGTTCAAATCTTCTCGCTGCAACCACTGCCTTTTTTTCGTTGATACATGTCAACGAACCCCGAGAGCGGGGGGCTAAATCCAAGCACTCTTGGCAGGACACAACCTGTAAAACGGGGCTTCTTCGGGAGCGTAGGGCGAGGCTGAAAACCAACAAACCTACAACGCAGTACGGCGCGGTATAGCCCGTGCACTAGAGAAATGCGGCTAAGACCCGATATGCCAGAGAAACTGGTTGAGACCGAATACATATTCGGAGGTTGTCCCCGCCAAAAGGGGAGTATCTCGAGTGTGGGGAACAAGCGAAGTTGCAACAAGCCGTTCGACACGGCGCTCGAGGCAAAAAGCCCGTTTTGCGTGAGACGGGCTTTCTTTTTTAACCATGAACAAACTTCACCATAAAAAACAACCCAACTACGGCTGCCTGTACCACAGTGCCTATGCGCTGACGGGCGATGACCGCTTTCTCGAGGACATCGGGAACACAAATCCCATGCGCTTGCAGATTCGAGCGCAGGAGTTGGGCTATGTGCGTGTGCATTTTTTTGTCCATGCAGATGGGTTTACTAACAGCCGTGGGTACTTAAAACACCTGATTGGCACAGTTGAGGCAGGTGAATACTTGCCGTTTTTGCTGGCTTACCAACCGACAAAACGTGAGCACCAAATGGTTGAGCTTCATGTGGTGGCGGTTCACGTTTACCCAGACCATCTGCTGGTGAGCGATTCGAGCAAAGATGCAATCCAGCACTGGGAGGTTGACGAATTCCTCGAGTCCGAATACGCCAAACCCATTGTTTTGTCGTGGCTTGAGGACATGGCTGGCGTTGCCAATTACGATTTGGACATGGCGGCGGTCATTGCCAACGAACATCTTGCCAAGCTCGAGAATGTTGATTCCAAGCTTGAAATGACGCAAGATGTTGCATAAATCAATTATATAATATACCCTATATTGTATAAATCACTTTGAGGGTGGTTTCGGCGTGCTTGAGGCAGCCGAGGGGGTATATGTGATGTACCGCAAAGCATTGGCACTCGGATTACTCGCGGCACTGGTTGCGCCAGTGGGTGATGACGACCCGAGCAAAGCGCGTTTAGATCATCTCGAGAAGCGCAACAAAGAACTCGAGGGAATGACTACCGAAACACTGCGTGGCTTGGTGGGCAGACTCGAGGGTGATTTGTACGGACTTCGGGAAAAAAACCGAGAACTGAAAGCTGTTGCCGAAAAAGTCAAGGACTTTGACGTGATGGCAAAAGAACTCGAGGCGTACCGTGCCTTGGGCAAGCCAGAGGAAATCACTGGCAAGCTCGGAGAATTGACCACAGCCAGCGCCACGCTCGAGCAGTACCGCATGGCTGAATTGGTGGCAGGTGCCGCCAAAACCACCAGGCTCGAGTTTGATGTGGCTGGGAAAAAAGAATCCCGAGCGGTCAATCCCGAAAAACTGGCGCACTTGGTCAAATTGCATGGTCTGAAACTTGAAATGCGCGATGGGCTGATTGCGGATGCGGAAGGGAAGCCAATCACTGGCAAGGTTGCCCATGTGTTGCTCGAGGGTGGTAAGTCCAAAGCCCTTGGGGAGTACATCAGCACAGAACCGAACCTTGCAACATTCGCGGATTGGGTTGCAGAAGCATCCAATCCCGCCAAACCGGGTGGTACGCCCGTGGTGCCACAACCGGCAGGCAACACCAACCCACCAAGTGCCCCTGCCGATGCTGCACAACAAAAACGCTCGAGCGAAACGTACCAATTTTAGGGCTTGAGCAGGAGCAAAAATGTCAATAATTACCCGAAGCACCAAAGCCAGCCCAGACCCGATCAGCGCACAATTCGCGCCACAGTTTGGCGATGCCCAAGCGGGCGAAGACATCTCCGCAGGGCAACCAGTTTGCCTCAACACCGATGGCAAGCTGTACAAATTCAACAGCGCCACGGCTGCTGTAGCCAACCGTGTTTTGTTGGCTGGAATTGCAGCACGCAGCGCCAAAGTTGGGCAGCCCCTGAGCGTTTTGGGCATCGGCACTCGGTTCAACATCGCTGATGCAACCTTGGTGCGTGGTCGAGTGTACTTCTGCGCTGCCACCGCAGGCGAAATCGACGACACCGCGACAGCCGTGGATGCTGTGGGCGCATTTTATGCACTCAGCACCAGCGATTTGGTTGTTGTCAATCAGGGCAAACTCGCATAAAGGAGGCAGGATCATGTCTAACTACTTAAAGAAAAAACTCAGCCTTCTTGGTGCATTTGGCTTGATTGGCGCGGCAACTGGCACTCACACGCTGGCGGACTTGCAGCGAATCACCAACCAAACCGTTACCCAATTCGGCATCGAAAACGTTTTGCCAGTGATTCAGGCAGAACTCGAGGCACACAACCGTGTTCTGAACGAAAACATGAGTGCGTTTGTGCAAATGACCACCGAGCGCGAAGAAGCCGCAGGCGGCTCCACCTCTTTTGACATGGAAGAAGCGGACGAGTACAACCGCCCGCGTGGTCAAAAGCCAGGCGACCCGTACAAGGTTGGCTACCCCCTGCGCAGGTTTACTGCTGCGGTTGGCTGGACGGCTGAATTTTTCAATCAAGCCTCACCAGCGTCCTTGGTAGAACGTTTGCTTGAAGTCGAAGCCGCCCACGCTCGAGAGTTGCAGCGTGCAATCCGTGCCGCCTTGCTTCGTGGCACAAATTATGATTTTGTGCCGTACATCAGTGATTTGCGCGACACTAGCGTGAATGTAAAGGCGTTGTACAACGGCGATGGCGATGTGCCGCCGCTTGGTCCACAACTGGACACATTTGCGGGTTCGCATAGCCACTACCTCGCCAATGCAAGCTTGACCAATGCAATGGTGGGCAACTTAATCAACACGGTTGCCGAACATGCACTGAATGCTCGAGTGCAAATTTGGATCAACAAGTCAGACGAAGCCAGCTACCGTGCGTTGACGGATTTCCGTCCATATTTGGACATCCGCGAGCGCCCGCGCCTTGACCAAAACACAGGTGTGCCTGTTTTGGACACGGGCAACATCAACAACCGCGCCATTGGTTTGATCAACGGTGCAGAAGTCTGGGTCAAGCCATGGATGCTTGCCAATTACAGTGTTGCCGTCAATTTGGCTGCTGCGGATAAGCCCTTGAAAAAGCGCGAAACCGTTGAAGCCTCACGACGTGGTTTGCGCCCGATTGCAGAAGTGGCGAATTTTCCGCTTCAAGCGCGAGTTTTCGAGGCACTGTTTGGATTCGGCGCTTTTAACCGGGGTGCTGCGGCTGTTCTGTACATCGGTGGCGGTTCGTATGTCATGCCAAGCAATCTCTAAGGAGTCTTATGGTGCTTTTCAAAACCGCAGACGGCACGTATGTTGATCCAAATGGCAAGCCTGCCAGTGAAGAACAGGTGCAGGAGTTTTTGGACTTGTTGTCAGCCGAAGAGTCCAATGACCTCGAACCGCCAGATGTTTTGGGGCAGTTGGCTGATGCAGAAGCCCGCCTTGATGAACTCGAGACCGAGAACACCAAGCTGGCTAAATTCTTGCGTGATGCAGGTTTGCCCGTTGGAACTGGCAGTGATGTTGACGATGTGATTGAACACATCAATGCCACTGCCGCATTGGTTTCGAGCCAACAAGCCCAGATTGTGGCTTTTGAAGATCACAAAAAGGCTCTTGAGCAAGAGAAAAACCAACTCGAGACCAAAAACAAAGCCTTGTCTGATTTTGTGCATAACTTGATGGACATTGCCAAGCTCGAAGACCCCGACCAACTGCCTGCCATTTTCGCCGCCGCCTTGACCTTGCCCACCCTCGAAGAACTCGAGAAACTGCCCAAGGTTTCCAAGGATGCCGCCAAAGCAGTTCTTGAGTTCTTGGCGAAGGGCGCGTAATTTATGGCGCTGACCAATGTTTTAGAGATCCTCGAGCGCAGCTTTAAGCCTACATTGTTGGGCTTGGCTGACTCGAGCCAATTGCGGCAGCGCCTAAACTTTTACGCCCTTGAAAAAAAGTCTGTCATTGAAGCATTGTCCACGCTCGAAGCGCAGGACAATGCTTACGCCGTGTGGCTAAAGTTTCGCTTCTTTGAGGATGCCTATATTCACGAACTGAGCAACCCCGAGGCTGTGACCATCGAAGGCGAAGGCAGCACCAAATTGGCAGACCGAAAAACCATGTTGGCAGCCTTGGCAGGGCAACGTGATGCAGCAAACGCGGCGTGGAACGATTTGCTGACCCCCGAAACCACCGCCACACCCAAGAACCAACCAACCACCAGTGTGCCGCTTGAGGTCGTATGGTGAGCATTTTGGCGCACAAAGCGGTTCTCGAGACTGCAATCTGGGCAAATTCAACAGATGTTGAATACCAGCCGCCTCAAACTGTGCAACGTACCCGAAGCGGTGCGGTTGTGCCAGCGTCAGTGCAGCCCAAAATTGTGCGAACCAAGGCACTGATCAACCAAAACCCCAAGGCTGCCCAAATTGACGTTTTTGCGGAAGTGGTGACAGCGCACGGCAACACCAGCGATTTTGCAGCAGGAACCCGAGCTATTTTTAAGGTGCAAGCCGATTGCCTCGAGCCGCAACGCGGGGGAAGTTTTGTTTTTGCCGATAAGACTTACCAGATTTTGGCAATTCAACCAAACCAAAAAGGTGGCAAACTGCTTTCCTACAGTTGTCTGGTGGGGTTTGAATGATTCGCCAAGCGACGGGGCGAATCAACCTTGGGGTCACGTTTACTGTGACGGTTTCAGGGCTTGATGAGTTCTCGAGAATCGCCAGCGCGTTGCGTAAACTCAAGCTAGAATGCACCAAGGCGGGTTTAAGCCTGTCTGGGGATTGGCAACAGGCACAACAGTTCTTTGCCACCATGTCACGCCGAATGCAACAAAGTCTGTCCAATGCCTGTGGTGCTGTTGCCGCGATGTACGAGGCAGATGTGCATGGGGCATGGAACACCCAAAGTCTGAACCCAACATGGCAACCACTGACCCCCGAGTATGTGGCAAAAAAAATCAGTGAAGGCTTAGATTCTCGCACCCTGATTGCCACTGGCAAAGCCCTTGAAAGTCTTGGCTACAAACGCCTTGGCGCAACAAGCATTGAGGTGGGTGTAACCGCCCAATCCGAAGAGGGAGAGCCTTACATGCTGGTGCAGGAGTTTGGCTCGAGCGATGGGCGTGTGCCTGCCCGACCACTGTTTAAGCCGGTATTGGATGCCAACACCACACGCTACATCCGCGTGATTGTCGACGCGGTCAACACCGCGCTCAAAGGCGGCGTGTACAAGGTGGTGAGCGTGTGATTGTCCAAATTCTGGACTGGTTGGGCGCTCGAGTTGAGGGCGCAGGGTTGGCGTTTCATGGCTTTGCGCTCAATGGGGGCAGCGAACCAGCCCAATGCACCTGGGGAGAAGTTGACCCCGACCACATCAAGGATTATGGTCTGCAAGCTGGGATTGAGTACCAAGGCGTGTCTGACCCTCGGGTGCTGCCGAAACTTGGCACCCCAGTGCAGCGAAACATCGGAACCGAACTTGCCCCGATTTGGCAACTCGAGTCGGCGTATTCCAATGTCAGGCGTGAACTGCTGGTGCATTTGTACATGCGTGAAATTCGCCCCGAATTAGACCGCGATGTTGGGTTTGATGTGGTCTACCTCGAGAACGAAGAAAAACTCTTGGGTGTTTTGGACATAGACCAAACCCGCCAAACTTTGGTGATTAGCGGTATCCCAAGAGAATTTGTTTTTGAGTTTGGAACTGTTGCATACAGGGCAAAACAGGGCATCACCAAGCACGCTGTACTGACCTGTGCTGTTGAGTACCCATTATTGACCAGCATCGAACTTGAGCAGATTCACTTGGCAGAAGCCATCACGCTGCGCGGCGTTACGCCTGTGCCATTGCCAGCACCGACCGATGTGTACCCAGAGCGGGAAATTTAAGGAGTGCCATGCGATTTCAGCAAATCAAAGAAGACCGTTTGGATTTCGGGGGCGTGGTGATCCCAATTCGCAACAGCACAGCCATTTTGGAAGTGCCAGACGAATACAAAGACCATCCCGAAGTTGCCCGCGCCCTCAAGGTGGATTCCCTGCGCGTGCTTGAGACACCAGCCGCACCAACCGAAGAAGAAACCAGTGAGCCTCAAACGCCCAAGAAGCGTAAAGGAGAATAAAGATGCCAAATGCACCGCAGTTACGGCGCTCGAGGAGCGCAGCACAGCAACTTTTTGCTGGCGATGACGGCAACATCATCATTCTGGGGGAAGCTGTCGATGGCTTTAGCCTGAACGGTGACAACAAGCTGATTGACATTGGCAATTTGGCTGACCTTGCCAAACTTGGCACCAATCTCAACAGCAGCCCACTGTTTGAAACCTTGCAATCCCAGATTGAAATTGGCGAAGCCAAGTTTAAGTTTGGGCGCATTGTTGGCACGGGCGGAGCGAAAGCGCAAACCGCGATCATCAATGATTTTGCTGGAGTCCCAGCACCGACCATTCGTTTCCAATGGACGCTTGGCACCGAAGGCAACCTGTACCGCATCGTGGTGGCTCGAGGCAAGAACAGCACCACCGATACCGGCGCGGGGCGTGTGGACACCAAAATCAGCCTGACCGAAATTGCCACAGGCAAAGTGGTGAAATTTTTGGATGGCTTGGTGATGGACGCAAGCAGCAACAACTATGCGGTGACGCAATGGAATTTGCTGGGCACAAACGCCACCGCCACCGACCTGACACCAGCCGACACATACCAAAACACCGACGAACCCGCTGTCGGGAATTACGATTTCACGGGCGGTACTGCGCCTGCCGCCGCCACCGCCACCGAGTATTTGGCAGCCGTCAACGCTTTGGCTGCCAAACCAGAAACCACCCTCTCGAGAATTGGCATTTGGGGCTGGGCAAGCACCGATGTCAATGTGCTGGCTGGGCAAGCCTTTGCCAAATTGTGGGCGATTGTGGATGTGCTGACCGATGGGGCAACGGCAGCCACCGCCAAGGCGCGGCATGCAGCCATCACCAATTTCCCCGAAGCGGTTGCCACATTCGCGGGTTGGGGCATCTGGTACAAGAACCCCAAAAAGCGCATTCCTGGTTTGGGCGTTGCTTTGGGCATGGCGGTCAAAGCAGGGCGCGAAATTGGCATCAACCATGTCGGGGCAAATTTGCCAGTGGCGGGCTTCAATAGCTTTGACCCACCCGCTGAATTGGACGGCTTTGCCGATGCCTACTGCAACCCAATTTACATGCTGCCCGAGGGCGAAGGGCGTGTCGGTGTGGTGGTCATGGATGTCCAGAGTCACAACACTTCTGACCCACGGTACGCCCAATGGGGAATGTGGTGGGCAGAGTGCAACATTGTGCGCGACATCCAAAACTACCTCAAGCGCACAATCCTGAACCCCGAGTACCCGTATGGGCGCAAGAATGCCTCAGGGGTCAATGCCGACATCAGCTTGTCCACTTTCGAGGCAATCAGATTAGCTGTCTCGAGTTACATGAGCCAAATCCCTGTTGGGGTCTTGGACAGCCGCGACGAGGGCGAGGGTTGGTCTTGGGGCAGCGATGGCAGCAACACCGCCACAGGGTTCAAGCCCAAATACACCTTGGGGCTGATTGTGGCTGGCGTGGCTCGAGAAATTGAGTTTGAAGTTGGCGAAGTCGCAGGACAAGTCAATGTCAATGTGGCAGGAGGTAACTGATCATGTCCAAGAAAGCCTCAAAGCGGTTTTTTCGTGTTGAAATCGGATCAAGTAAGGGCGGAACCACTAACGGGTATTACTTGGCTGGGCAAGTTTCGGGCGGTGGCTCGACACTGCTGACTCGAGAAGAAACCAGCGCCAATGGTTCAGAAGTTTATGACGTTGATGTTGGTGTTAGGCAAATGAAGGCTGTCACGATCACCTTCATGGACAAACCAGAAGAGCGGGGTGCCAGAAACCAAGATTTTGATACGGTCAGAGAAATCATGTATGACTGGCATATCTTAGGCGAACGAAAAGATTTGTACGTCGTCGAGTTTGATGATGCCCTGTACAGCCAAAAACTCAGCACAACAACATACATTGCCGCCTTGTGTACAGACTTTTCAGCGTCAGAATTTGACCGCACTTCTACCGATGGGCGTTCATTTTCAATTGAAATCAAGCCCAAGAAATTTGAACAAAAACCTTCGCAAGATGGTACAACCAAATCACCACTCGCAACCACTCAAGGGTAAGGAATAGCCAATGCTTGAAGACCTTTTCGCCAAAAAATATTTGGATTTCCAGATTGGCAAAACCAAATTTCGGGTACAGGAACTCACGGGCGATGACATGCTGAACATCGCCCGTGACCCAACCAACACAAATCCGATTGCCAATGATGTGCTGCAACTTCGACACAGCGTCTTGGTGTTTGATGGTGGAGAATATCGCAAAATGAGTTTAGATCGAGAAGTGCTCAAATTGCCCAAGCACATTCTCGAGATGCTCAAAGACCGCTTTAGCGAGGTCGAGAGTCAAACCCGAGATGCACAAACCATGCTGGCACTGACCCACGCCATTTTGTTGTTGCCCAAGACCGCACCCGAACAGCTTTTTAAGTTGCTGGGCGATGAGATCCAAAAGATTCAACAGCGAAACGGGGCAGACGGCGAGGGTGAAAGCCCTTTAGCCGCGCCGAGGAAGCCCGACGATTACGGCACCTGATCGCGCTCGTGTCAAAACGCCTGAATGCCTATGCTGGGGGCTTGCCTCTGAGTTTGCTGCTCGAGTACGCCAATGATGTGGAAGCCGAGCGTGAAGCCGAAGAAGCCGAGTGGGAAAGGTTAAAAAACAAATGACACCCTACAGCCTCGGAATACACATCAATGCCAATGGAAATGCGTCAAGTGGTTTGCTTGGTGCGGCTGCCAGTGCCAGCAAGTTGGGAGCAAGCGCCAATGTCTCGAGTCGGGGCATTGGTGGCTTGCACCAGCGTTTGGCAGGGCTGGGCACATCCAGCCGTTTTGTGCGTGGGTTGGTGCAAGAGTTTCAGGAATTCGTGCCCACATTTGGCACCATCGGCGCGGCAGCTCGGGCATGGGCGGCTGATTCTGGCAAATCGATGCTGGGGACACTGAACCCAATGCGGCTTTACCAAATGCGCCAAGAAGCCATTCGGCGTGAAACCCTACGCCAAAGCGCTGCCTTTGAGACCGCCAGAAAAAGCCTTGGGGCATTTCAAGACATACACGGACGCTGGCGGCACTCGAGAGGTCGTTACCTGACCATTGGTGAACTTGAGAGCATTGGGGTCAGAAAAGCCACACCTGTTATGCGGGGGTTTGGTGGGTTGTTGGGTGGGCTTGGCGGCGGCGCTCGAAATGCTGGGCGTGACATCGGTGGCATGAATCTCAGCTTGGGCGCAACCCACGGGCTGCTTGTGGGCTTGTCTGGGGCAGCGGCAGCGGCGGCTACAACAGTTGGTCTGATCGCCAAATCTGGGTTTGACTTAAATGTGAAGGAAGAGTCTCAGATGAAATCGCTTACAGCGATTATGGCAAGCATTTACGAGTTTAGAGACAAAAAAACAGGAGCACTTTTAGACAACGAAAAAGAGTTACAGGCAGCAGGGGTCGAGACTGAGCGAATATACCGAGAACTGAAAGACAGGTCTTTGGGCGCACCCGGCACTACCGAAGACCTTTTGTTGGTCTTTCAGGCGGCGCTCGGACCAGCGGGACAAGCGCACGCAACGATTGAGCAAATTCAAGACTTGACTGTAAAAGCTGTAGGGGCAGCAAAAGTCTTGGGAGGTAAGGCAGCGCTACCCAATATGGAAATTGCAGCTCGAGATGTGCGCCAGCTTTTAAGTGGAGCTGCAAGTGCGGCTGACACACCAATGTTTCAACTTCTTTCTAACCACATCAACATGACTACCGAAGCCTTTAACGCTCTACCTGCACCAGAAAGATTTGCGGTTTTTGCCAAGGCACTCGATAAAGCACTTACGCCAGCCGCGTTAAAAAGCCACAAAGAGGGCTGGGAAGGTATAAGCGAAAGTATTGACGAATACCGCCAACGTGCCGAGAAAGCCTTTTCTGAGGAAATGTTCAAGCGCAGCAAAAAGGCGCTGGGCGGTTTGGTCTCGATACTCGGCACGAGCCAAGAAGAAGTTGAAACCAACGCCAGAAAGCTTGGCGTTGGTGTAGCGGATGGTATTGAGGCTGGGGTGGATGCGATTGGCAAAGCCTTTGGTTGGGTGCAAGAAAAAGTTACGCCTGTGATTGATTTTTTTGTGCAGACTTACAACGACGCAAAAAAACTACTTGGACAAAGCGATACCCTCGAGCAGGCGGGGGCGGGTTGGAAAGTAATCGGAGATGTGCTGCTTTACGCTGGCGGCGGTTTGCTGCAACTGGTTGGGGCTGCTGCTGGATTTGTTGGCTTGGGGTTGGGCGCGGTGCTGACTGGTATTGGGCTTGGTGCCAAGACCCTCAAAGACAACGTGATGTTTTTGACTGGGGAAGTGCAAAAACTTGGCGGTGGTTGGACCGGTGTTCTCGAGCTTGGCAAAAACGCTTGGGAAGGTTTGACCATCGTGGTCGGGGATTTTTTTGGTGGCATCGGGCGCAAAGTCAAAATCTGGCAAAACGATGTGATGAACGGTTTTGACAGGTTACTGATTGATATTTTGCGCTGGGGCAGTGATGCCATGAGCAAAGTTGAAGGCATACCAATTCTGGGCATGCTGATTGGCACGGGCAGAGCCGAGCTTGATTTGTCCATTGCCCAACTGAACGCTGGTATTCTCGACCGCCAAATCGAAAACAAGCGGCTGAGTGGTGATTTGCCTGCTGTTGTTCCAAACTTCAAGCCAGTGATCCCAGACATCAGTCGCACCTTGCAGCCAAAATCCAGTGCCAATGTCCAGAGCAGCCAAGTCCAAAACCTGAACATCACCCAAAACATTCAAACGTTGGACCCGCTCAAGGCAGCCGATGCGGGACTGTCTGGGATGGCTCGAGCCGCAGCCACGCCATTCCCCAAGGGCATCACGGGGCTGCCAATCACGGTGGTGCCACGATGATTACGATGACAGACATCACACGTTCACGGCGGCAAACCACGGGGCAATTCAGCGCTACGCTCTCGAGTTATCCGGTTGGGAACCTTTGGAAGACCAGCCGCGACCGCTCGGGGGAAGAATTTAAGCTGTTGGGTGGTAAGCCAGTCCAGCATTGGGGTGCGGTTGGTGCAGAGCGCCTGATGCTCGAATTGCAGTTTTCGGACAACAAGGGCATCAGCATTTACCAAAACCTGATTTTGCCGTCTTTTGGAGATGCCGACGAAGAGCCGCATTTGATGCTGATTTCGTGGGGTAGTGGCACAGATGACACGTTTACAGGTAGACCCGCACCGTATGAAAGCCATGAAATCACTCGGGTGAACGGGCAAATTACGTTTGTCCGCATTGGGTATGAATTGGTCGAAGACTCGAGGCAGGTCACTCGGGTGGCAAACGCGGCTGGTCAAGTCCAAGTGGTGCCAGATCGTACCCACATTGTCAAACCAAACGAAACCATGGGCAGCATTGCCAAGTTGTACAACGTCACACTGGACGCGCTGTTTTTGGCGAACATTGGGCAGCCGTGGCGACCCATACCAGGCACAAAGCTGGTGATTCCACGATGATGCCAGATTTTGAAATCATCTTGGCGGACTCCAAACGCATTTCAAAACGTGAGTACAATGTCTCGAGTTTTACCCACAAAAGCGGGTTTGGGCAGAGTTATGCGGTCAACATCACAATCGTCGGGCAGGATGCGTTTGACCTTGAGGAATCTGGGCTGCTGCGCGAAGGTGCAGTGTTATGGAAAGTTCGGGCGGGGTATGTGGGCGATTTGGTGCAGATTGCCAAAAACCTGACCATTGCCGATAGCACCTACAAAGCGCGGACTCGAGAACTGAGCGTCAATGCCTACGGCGTGTCTTGGCGCTTGCGAAACTCTGGCAAACGAAGCCTCAAATTGGCTGCCAAAACCTATGCCGATGCCGCCAAAGAAATTGCGGCACGCTGGGGGTTGCCGATCATGATTGGGGCAGGCGCATATCAGCCATTGCAAGAAGCCAAACCCAAAAGCACCGCCCCTCGAACGCCAATAATCTCGAGCAACGCCACGACCAGCACCGCCAATGCCGCCGTGTTGCGGGTGGCGAACCAAGTGGTTGCTGGGGATTTGGCGGGCATCACCCCAGACACCAGAACAAAAACAGGCTGGTGCGCTCAGTTGGTGCGCCAAGTGGTTGAACGGGCGCTTGGGGTCGGGATAATGCAGTGGAAATTGGCGCAGGAGTCAATAAGAGTAGATGACAACGAAGAAGACAACGGTACTGATGCCAACGATTATGCCCAAGCCGCCAAAAATCTTGGCTGGGCAAAAAACACCCTTGAGGCAGGTGACATCATATACCAGCAAACCGTCAGTTTGCCTTGGGGTCATGTTGCCATTTATCTGGGGCTGGTATCGGGTGTGCCAAGTGTCCTCGAGAACACCACTGCCAACAGGGGTATACCTGTGCCCGGCGCGCCAATGATTCGGGTCACGCCACTGTCTGCATTTGGTGCTTATGACCTCATCAGCACCCCAGACACCCCAAACCGCACCGATGCGTTGGGCGGCACGAGCAAAACCGTGACCGCTTCGCTGCCCCAAGCGGTTCTCGAGGCGGGGCAGCGGTCGGCAATCCAAAAGCGCGAAACAGATTGGGCGATCCTGACCAAGCTGGCAACCGAAATCGGGTATGTGGCAACCGAAAGCTCCGATGGCTCGAGTTTGTATTTTGGTCCGGGCTTAGAAGTCGGCAAACGTGAGCGGGCGGTGCTGGTGATGGGCGAGTACACCAACCCAGGCTTTGTAAATGCCAACATTTCTGATTTTGTGGTTTCGAGGCAACTTCACAGCATTCCAAGTGAAGTTCTGGTGACTGGATACGAAGCAGGCAAGCGGTTTACGCAGTTGGTGAGTGTTGCTGACCTTGTAAGCAGCCAAACAGTCACCGAAAGCGTTGGCGATGTGGCAGATAAACCCATCTCGAGTTTGCTGGCAGGAGGTGCGTACAAAAACAGGCTGGTAATTGGTGTGACTGCCAGTAAAAATGATGCCAAGCCTAGGGCGCTCAGTGCGCTGGCGCTCGAACGGCTTAAACTTGAATCTGCACAAATACCGATGCCCGCCAATCCCCGCATTATTGCTGGGGCTGAAGTTTTGGTCAAAGGCACAGCAATACCCAAACCAAATCAAGGTCTTTGGATTGTGCGTGAAGTGCAAGGCAGCATTACCAACAGCAGTTACACGATGGATTTACAACTTAACCGCAACACGGGGGGCAGATGATGCACTATTTGGGGCAAATACTCGAAACACGCGAAAATACCATTTACCCTGTGCGGGTTGGAATTGAGTTTGAAGATGAGGTTGTTGACATCGGTTGGACTCCAGTCACACATGGGGCGTGGGCAACAGTGGTTTTTGACAAGATTGCGGTCGGGGATTTGGTGCAAGTTTGGGACACTGGTCTCGAGCGAGATGTAAACCAGTATTGGGTTACGGGATTTTTGCCAACCGAGGCGAACCCGCTTTTGGCAAACACTGAAATTTTGGCGCGAAATGGCGATGAGGTGGTTATTGATGGCGGTGTTTTTGTTACGCCTGCCGAAAGTTTGCCAATCAGCCAGAATGCCATTGCTGGCAAATTGAGCTTGCCTGATAACTTAAAAGGAAAAGTGAGGATTTAATGCCTGATTTTTTAGATGATTTCACACAAATGCCAACAACTGCACAAAATGGCACTGTTACTGTACCAAACTATGTGAACACGAATCGGGCAGGCACAACTGCCGAATTTTATATTAAAGCTGGCACACCGAATTTTGGCGAGTTCAATACAACTGGTTATCCAATTATTCAGCGTGTTGGCGAGACACTGACTAACGGAATTTTGCGGCTCAAGTATGGCTACACTGACATTGCATCTGTGCATATTGTGCTGGGCGACTATCGTGTTGTTGGTCAAAATTATATTGAACTGATTCACGATAATCTTACAAACAGTTTGCGTGCCGCACGTTATCCGAACGAAGCACTTGTGACAAATGTCAGTTCTGGCTGGGCAGATGGCTACTCAATGCAACTGGAAGTTTACGGGAATTATGTTGTAATCAAAACACTCGATGCAAACGATGCAGAACTTCATTGGGCAGAGGGCTATCTGGATGTCGCCATTGGTAATTCCATATTTTTTTCTGGCTCGAGTGCGTCTAAGAAATTGTATGAACTTGAAAAACGCGAAATTACTGCGTTATTTACACATAAATTCTGGAACTTGGGAGCTTTGCCAAACGATTTTACATTGCCAACGTCACCACCAAGTGCAACCACGCAAAAGCGTGAGGTTCGTTGGGTGAAAAATCCATTTGGCATCAATGCTTTTGACGGCATAGATGTTCTCGAAGGGAGTTTTTCAACACCAGGCGGCACACTGCGAATCACGCATGATGATGGGGTGCAACTGAGTGTTAATGGCGCGGTGATTCACGAGCGATCCAGTTTTACCACTACGCCTATCGTAATTGGTACAATCGCGGCTGGGACACACAGTCTTAAACTTATCCACACGCAAGCAATTCTGCCAAACTTGTGTTTGCTTGAAATAAACGAGGGTGCAGGGTGGCGAGTTTTGGAAGCCAGTAGTGCGCCAGTGTTGCCACCCCAACCACAACCTGTGTTTTTAATTCCAGAACAGAAGGCACTGTTGTCTGGATTGTCCTCGAGCTACGAGAATGGCAAGCCACAGGTGTTGGCTGGCAAAGCCAAACTTGAGGATGACATCAGCCGAATTGTTCACCGAACCGCCAAACAAAACGGCTGGCTGACCATGAGTCTGACAGATTCAAACCTTGGCACATTGGCAGAGTTGGTCCGGCTTGAACTCGAGAAAGACAGCAATTGGTGGGTTGGTCAAAAAGTGCCAATTTCGGTCTCGAGCATCAACATCAATTTTTTTGGCGTGACCAACATTGGTGGGGTGACTGCGAAAAAAGACGGCTCAACAATCAAACTGGACATCCAATATGTCGAAATTTCTACAGGGACACAAGTGACCACTGAACTTGTGATCCGCTTTGGGCAGGGAGGTGGCAGATGAGCTTGGGATTTTTGCCAGAATTGGTCAGTGAGTTTGACCTCGAGACCGAATTGGCGGCACTGTTGAACGACGTGCCAACACTCAGTGCAGGGCAGTGGACTGACACCAGTGCCACAGACCCCGCCGTGGTCTTGCTGAGGAAAGCGCTCGAGGCACAGCAGGGCTTGCTGTACCAATCGAGTGTGCGTTATTTGCCCGATTACACCACGCTGCATTTGGCACGGCTGAAGGGGCTGAGTCCAAATCCTGCCAGCCCTGCCAGAACAGTGTGTTTGTTCACCGTTGCAGCCAACACCACCATCCAAGCTGGCTTGCTGGTTGCCAGTGAGTTTACTGGTCTCGAGTATGAGATTTTATCCACTGCGACTTTTGTGGCGGCTGGGAATTACGAACTTGAGGTGCGGTGTACAACATCGGGCTTTGAAGGCAACACAGGGGGTGAGCCACTGCCGCCTGTGGGTGCAATCAGAACACCGCGAAGTGCACCAACTGCTGGGCAAATTTTGGCGGTGCGAGACATCCAACCAGCCACGGGGGGCAGGGCAGCCGAAACACTGGAGGAATTTGCACTGAGGCTGCCAGATTTAATCAGGGATGAGACCCTGCATATGCCCAGTGAGTTTTTGTCTGAAATTTACACCTTCCCTGCCATCAAAAAAGCCGCAGTTTGGCGGGCGAAAAAGCCAATCGCTATAGGGGTGTTCGCCCATTCGCCCGGGCAAACCACCGTGGTGCTGATGGCGGCGGGTGGTGCTGCCCCAGGCAACACGGTCATCACCGATGTGCGCCAACGGCTCTACGACAAAAGCTATTTCAACAATCTTGGCACCAATGCCGAGGAGGCTGGCATTTATGTGGTTGGGGTGCGCTCACGAGCAGTTGGGGTGGCTTGCACTGTCTATGTCTCAAATCAGACCGACAGAACAGCTTTCAAAGCCATTGCTGAGGCGCGAATTTCGGCATTTTTGAATCCGGAAACAGGCGGTGATGATGGGCTGGGTTGGGAGTTGGGCATAGAGCCAACCGAGGATGCAATCATTGCATTGCTGCGAAATGATTTTAGGAAATCCGGTTTGACTCGAGTGGACAATGACACTGTGGTGATTTCAAACTCGGGGGCATTGGCGATTGATGAAGTGATTTCGGCAGGCACAATGAATTTGACGGTGCTTTATGGCTAATCAAGAGGCTATTTTGCTGGGGGGTATTCCACTGCATGAGCGGGGCGGCTGGCAGGATGTGGTTGCCAAACTCATTGCTCGGCGGCATCAAGAAATTGACGATGCAGTTGAGGGCTTAGGCGCGAAATTGAACCCAAACACCGCTTTGGATTCGTGGCTCTCCGGACTCTTGAAACTTTCGGGTTGGAAATTGGTTTTGCCAACTGCGTATGCCCAGCGCCGTGTGCTGCTCAGAATCCCATACTGGCGCAAAAAAATGGGTCAAGCTGGTATTTTTGAGGAAATCATTCAGTACCATTTGCAACCTGATGCACTCACCACGCCGCCAACTGTGGTTTTGACACCTCGAGCATCAACAAGCGGCATTTTTTACATGGGCAATGCCTACATGGGCAATGCCTACATGTGGGAAACGCAAAGCAGGTGGGAAATTGTTGTGACCATCACGGCAGGTGGCAGCTACACGGTCAATGCAGACTTAAAAGGGCAAATCGCTGCCATTCTCGAAGCGGTCTTGCCACCGATGTTCGCGTATCGGATTGATTAGGAGCATTTATGGAATTCAGGAAAACCGCATACCAAGAAAAAATCAGCATTGTTGACTGGAATCGCATTTTTGAAGGCATCCCGCGCAAAAACCTTGAAGGCTTGCTGTTTGATTTGGCAAACCAAGGCGGTGTGCTGCATGGGCTTGATGTCGTGCCGAACACGCCTGCTGGATTAAGCGTGGTGGTGCAATCGGGAAGGGGCGTGTACCGCGACACCGCCACCAAGCGTGGCAACGTGATGGAATGTTTTGCGAACACCGTGGTCAATCTGAGCGCATTTGTGCCAGGCACGGGGCAGACCATTGTGTATGTTTACGGGGAGCAGTTGGTGGACACCACCAGCGAGGCACCAATCACACCACCCAACGCGCCTGCCCTGCACCCAAGCTACGATGGAGCGTACACGCCTGCGCCCTTTGACCCATTGGTGCGCGACAACATCACAATCAGTGCTGGCACAGCCAATCCCGCAACAGGCGGCAGGATTATTTTGGCGGCGGTGCAACTGAGCGCGGGGCAAACCACCATTTTGGCAAACCACATCTTGTACGGGACTCGAGAACTGGCGGGCACAGCACTGGTGATCTCGAGCTTAAAAACCAGATTGGACAGCGCTGAAAATTTGCTGGTGGCACTGCAAACTGCAATAAATGACCATGTTGGCGATGCAACAGGCGCACACCAAGCTGGCGCGATTTCGGTGGCTGAAATTGACGGCTTGACTGCCGAAGATGTCCAAATGGCGCTGGCAGAATTGCGGCAACAAGTCGCCACATTGCAAACTGCCTATGCTGGTCGGTTCGTTCGTGTCGCCGAATCACCATTTGGCGATGGTGGAACAGCCGCATGGCGGCTTTACCGAACTCGGGGCATAGATGGTGCAGGCGCAAACGCCAGCGATTGGGGCAGCGATAAAACCATTGGTCCAACTGGATCAGGTGCAGACATCATTTGGACAGCTTTGGACACGCTGGGTGGCGTGGGGGCAATTTCGTTGGCACTCTCGGCTTTTTCGAGCGCGTTTAATTTCACCACGCCAAAATTGCGTGTTGCAGATGGGACGGTATCCTCTCTGGCAGCGGTTGAGCCAATCATTGATCTGCCAACATCCGGCACCAGTGTTTCGCAAAAATTTGGGTGGGTGGTGGTCAAAACAGATGCACAACGACGCTTCAAGATTCGGGTGAGCTTCGATGGGTTCAGTACAAACAATTTTCAAGACTATGCGCTCTACCTGCAAGGGTATTTCTATTAGCCAAAATATATAATATGCGCTATATTATATAAATCAGGAGGACAACGTGGCACAGTCAAAATCCGCATGGTATTACCCAGTGTTGCCAACGGCAAAATACTCTGTGCAGCGCGGCACGGGGTTTCTTGACCCGCAGTATGAACGGGTCACAGGCAGCCTCCATTCTGGCGTGGATTTTAACGCGCTTACTGGTGGGGACTCCGACCTTGGCGACTCGATTTTTTGCATTGGTGATGGTGTGGTCGAGGCGGCTGACTACTACCCAGCGTGGGGCAACATCATCGTTGTGCATCATCCCACTGCCCGAGTTTGGAGCATGTACGCGCACAACCAAAAGAACTTGGTGCGACGTGGGCAACGGGTGGCGGCGGGGCAGATCATCG
>JACCDR012499541.1_pt1 | contig 41690 bp, 60 predicted proteins | sample 7446431 | NCBI WGS metagenome assembly JACCDR01 (sample SAMN15323443, study PRJNA562643) | freshwater metagenome | isolation source: river surface water | place: USA:Blue River Watershed | collected 2017-08-17
AGAGTTACGGGAAGCTTCAAGCTGAGCTACTAGAGTAGGATCTGTTACATTCCTACCTCTGTCAGCTTCATAACCTACCCTAGCACCGAACGTAGCCTTAGTACGTTCTGAAAGTCTAAATGGGTCTGCCTTCTGCTTAGGCGATGCTGGCTTTTTACTTTTGGTGCTAGCTGCGATAGCCTTAGTCGCTGTATTACCTTTAGTAGCAATTGTAGAGCGTTTACCTTGTAAGCCATTCAGCTTCTGTTGGAGTGTAATTATCCGTGATAACTCAGCCGCTTCTTGCCTCCTAGTCCCCACTACCTGCCTTGTCATCGCAAGCTGGGTGTTCAGTAGTTTGTTGAGAGACTGCTGCGCCTTATTCAGTTTAGAGAATACTTTGGGGTATTCTTTCTCAAGATTGGTTGTGTCTAGTCCTAGCTCTATGACATAATCTGGGCCTTTTTGTGCCATCTGACTTCACCTTAAATTACTGTCTCTTGGGGATGTGTGCGTCTTTTGTCATGGCTGTTTCAAGGGCAGATGTATATTGCACCCAGTCTAATGCAGACACGAACTCATCCCACGGCAGATCCCACACCTCATTGGTGGTGTAGTTTAATTTTGTACTTGCCGAGACTAGGTATACTGCTTGCTGAATAAAATCAACCCGTGGGAATCTCTTCTCTACTAATCTTTCAAACTTGCGGGTGTTTGGACCTCTAAGTAATTCTTCATCGTCGCCTGCATTACTCCAAGGATTTTGGAGAAGCCCATTTGATGCAGACTCGTGACTAAAGGGCCTAAAACATTCCGCTTAAAGCTTTCATTCATCACTGCACTATACTGAGCAAATTCATTCTCCCCTTGATAGGCGTCCTGATCGTAGGGGATATTGTTCTTTAACAACCCTTCTGAGAGAATATCCAATAGTTGAATTACCACAGGGTTGTCTAATTGCTCACCGACAATAACAGATAACTGTAGAAAGCTAATATCTGTGTTAGGTGGGTCTAAACCTTCTTCTAAATAAGCATCTACAGCTGCCTGCTTGTTGGCCATCTCGGTATAAATATCACTACCAGCACCTAGCAATGGGCTAATCAAAGACGAAGTTTTCAGCACAGCATCCCGTACCTTGCGAACCCCGAAGAGAGGGTAGTGGTATACGTCACCAGTGCTATTAAATTTTACTTCGCCGTATTGAGTTGTACTTTTCATAAATACCTATTTAGAAGAATCGCCCACCTAACAATTACATTTAAGTAAAATGTTAAGTGGGTAATGGGTTAAAGACTGATACTAATAGCTACGTTGACATTTGCAGTGAGGAATGCCTTAGCGTCAACACTAAGTACATAGTCATCTACATCGACGGGGTTCATGTCTAAGCTAGTGAATATCCAAGTTTGAGTATTACCTACCATGTCCTTTCCAATGGATTGGCCGGGGCGGGTACTAATGAAACAGTGTTTCGGTTGGTAGAGAAAGGCAGTACCATCACCAATAATTTCCATATTGCCTACAATCTTAGTGCCGCCATTAAGCTTCTCTTGGCGAACAATATTGTTAAGCAGGATATTGGTCTGTGATTGGGTGTTGTATGTTAACTCAACAGTACCTGAGTTATCCCCCATTGAACTAATGCTGCCTGAACGACCAGCACCATCCATTTGCAAGGTAGCTAATTCTGAGTTGATATTAAAAACAACTGCGTTATCTTCTGCGAGACCTGACGTTAAATCAATTCCCATCCAAGAGAAATAACATTGTCTAAAATTATGTTGGGGATCAACGATAATTGCCATCTGTATTAAGCCCCTGTGCTGGGATTGTTAAAAGTTACGGTGAAACCGATTGTAATCTTACCTGTTGAGGCATCAGCGTAAGCAGTAACCTCGATGCCATTCAGGAAGCCAGATACTTTGTCCTCGAAGGGAATATCTTTAGCCCGTGGCAGTTTAATGATGTAAGGTCGAACTGGATCTAACGCTGCTGTCTTTCCGGGGGTGCTGATTTGAGTATCTAACCAGCTCTTGAGGGCACCACCGACGGCGTTAATATCAGAATCGTTCATGCCGATTTTGTTACGGTTTAAGAACATAGTTGCTACCAGTTCTTTAAACTTGTGGCTAGCACGAATAACAAAGTGACGGGATTCAATACGGATACCATCTCCCATACGGTTGCCCATGCCATCCATACCGCCTACACGAGGTAAGCCACCAAGTCGGATTACAGTAGAAGCAGACTTGTTTTTAAGCTGGAGCAATTCAGCAGCATTCAGTGGTCGTGAACCATCGGCAACCTGTGCCAGACCGAAGCCGGGTAATTCCTTGTATTGCCAATCAGTGGTACCGGGTTCTAAGTAAGAGAACCGAGACACGCGGGCCATTTCAATATAATTATCAGCAAGGTGATGGTACTGAACATGAGTTTTAGTGTAGTTATTGAATTTAGCTACGGCTGAAACATCGGCTGAATTGGGGACTGCTGTAGTTACCCAAGTACCATAGTTAGCAGCATCAGCAGAGGAGGTGAAGTACAGTTTGTCTTCTAATACCTCAATAGCTGCCATCATTGCTGTTTGATAGCTTGCAGTGTGTGATGTGCTGGTAACAAACGTGAAGTCTGGATCTTGATCTAAAATGGCTGCTAGAGTATCAGAAGGGACTTCCGTAGCAGTACCGCTTACTATACTATTACCTGTGAAATTTGTCAAGGTAAAGTCGTCGTTAGCACTAACTGGGGTGATAGTCAAGGTGGCAGCTGAGCCTGTACCAACTACAGCCAAAGTTACATGGGCAGTAATGTCAGCTTCTAAGTCAAACAATGCCTTCAGCTCTGTAACCACGTCTTGTGCAGTCTCACCTACTGTGGCAACATAAGTTGCGTTCAGGGTTTCTCCGTCCAATACTGTGATAGTAAAGCCGTGAGTGCTGCCCGTGGCAACGCCAACAGGGGCATAAGTAGCAACGCCTTTAGCCCGACCGACTTTAACAACAGCAGGTTTAACTGGTACACTGAATGCAGCATCCAGGGCTTTACGAAGTTTACTACCAGTGGGTACTGAATTGTAGCCTCCAGCTGCGTAGGTGGAAACTCTGTTGAACGTGCTGTGGTTGCAGTCAACGATAAGTTGGGTTCTGTAGTCAGCAGCAATGGCGCCAGTTTGGGCGATCTCGCTATTAACTACGACAATGCGGGGGTCAGTCATACTTGATCCTGTATCGAATAGTGTTAAGGGTAGGTGATTGTCGAAGATGAGATATCTTCATTCGAGCTAGGGTACTGGGCATTAAGTTCTATACTCAAATTGTTTATGCCGTATACTTGCTGAATTATTGCGCTATTTACCGTTAATTTTACATTGAGAGAGGCGAAGTCGTGGGGCACTCCATTGAGAACTGTCGTATTCGGTCTTACGCCAAATGTGTCAGTTACCACCACACCCCTCTCTGCCATGTATAGTTGTGCTTCCGTGGTTATAAAGAATTGCTCTAAATCACAAGCTATACTCTCTGCTTCCCCGCCATACACTCCTATCGTAAACCTATGGTCATAAGTAGTTGTTAATACTTCGTCACCACTTAGGCTATAGTGCCTGTTTGAAATAGAGGAGTCTCGTCTATCCCTTCCCTGTGAGGTTATAACAGCGAATGGCAATTGCCCAGTCAACCTGGCATCTACCTGCCCCGCTGCTTTTACTTTAAACACAGCAGGTACCGTTCCGGTGGTTGCCTTGTAAGCACTTAACCTAGAGCCTATCCCTATTCTTGTTATGTGTTGTAAAAAGTTATAAAGATAATCTACACTGTACGACATTAAAATGCTCCCTCATTCGGCCTTCTCTGCATTACCAAGTAGTAATCCTTGTAAGCATCCGTACTGAGTGGGCCGCCACTCCAATCTGCTTTAGCCCACACATAATATGTTCTACCGGCTATTGTCGTAGTATCCGCTGCTGTGTTGCCCACTTCTTCCATTGTTTTTAAATCAGCTTTACTGCTGAAATACTTGGCATCTTGCAGAGTAAACCCATTAGGAGATTCTAATTGCTTCTTTAATTTAGTGTTCATAGGCTGAAGGTCTCCCCTCACCTTAAACGACCTTCCTTTGGGGTCTATCTGTAAATCCCCATTTTCATCTAGGTAAGACTCACCACTTCTCTGAAAAGTAAGTGCTTGGGTATCAAATATTGAGTTGTAGAATCCTGGCATATACCCTACCTTTTCAATGTTGGGTTTGCATGGGTGCGGTAGGACAAGTGGTCTCGCAGCTCTCCGGTATCCACCAATGGGGTTGGATTGGAGGTTGTTTCCAACCTGGCAGGATTACCTATCGTATCCAAACACTCCTGCCAGAAAGACTCCCCTAAGTGGCTTATTACATTGTCTAGGGCGCCCTTGGTGGGGGTATTAAGATATTCAGAAATAGATCTTGCAATATCGGGGTGCTCTTTAGGAGAAAAGAAGTCCAAGGCCACGCCAAGTACATCCCTTATGGGAACCCCCTCAGAACCCGTTGCGTGGTACCTTGCAAGGTCGGGGTAGGTCATACCATCTGTGTCTGGATGCACTCCATCTGAAGCAAACCAGCCCACTAGAGCGGCATTATCTGAAGTTTGAGAACAGATTTTAGCCATTCTATCTTCAAACCTACCTTTAACCTTCCTTACTCTACCCTTAATCATCCGTTAGCCTGCTTGGCATACGGTAATAGTCAGCATCTGTTGGAGGTTCAACTGGGCGGGATATTCCAACCAGCAGTGCCCCAGCATAAGGTGACGGTAAGTTGCAGTAACCGAAGGAGGAGCACAACTCAGGAAGTGTGGTTAAGAACTCATCCCAGTACTTGGCCGGATTGGAATTGAAGTATTCTATCTCCCGGAAGTTAGACTTCTCTCTGCGTACACCACGGCCCACATTTAATTTAGCAATTGCTTTATTTTGGATAGCACAGTCTCGGAGAGTTTTACATTTAACCTCTGCGTAATACTGAGTATCGTCCCCTACTTCTAAAATAACACTGTCCATTATTGATAATATAATGCTGTCTGGGAGCCTATTCATAGACACACCTTCGCTGCACTCATCGGTATGCCCTAAATAGAATTTAACCTCTTCTAAGAGAACATATCTGTTAATAGCGGGCATACATAATATCTCACAATGTTATTTTAAAAATAGGGGGCATTTAGCCCCCATTTATTAAGATACTGTCAATTCAAGGATCAATTGTGGGTGTGGGTTGAAGTACAGTCGGTTAGACTCTGTAACAACAGCCACGCCGTAATCATCCATGGCAGTGAAAGCATAGATAGGCAGTGCCAAGTCCATTGCATTACTAAGGCCAGCGTCATGGATGCGTCGCATGGTGGGAGAATACTCAACAGAGAACAGGCCAGGCATTTGAGGCATCAAATAGGCTTTGTTGTCTGCAATGATAGGTTGACCACCGATAATTTCAGAACCGTAGTTAATGTAGAGAATACCATCGCTGCCACGGAAGTTATCGTACTCGAAGCCGCCCATTTTGAGTTGAGGCATTTCGCTGCTGCCCAAGTCAACAGTGGTACGCAACTCACGAGTGAAGTTCAACTGAGCTTCTGAAACATAACGACGGGTAAACGCCAAGTCACCACAAAGGCAAACGAAGCCACTGGCGGATTTACCTAATTTAGACAACTCTTGTTGCAGCTGCTTACGGTAACCTGCCATAGTTTGGCGAACAAGCAAGTCATCTGGAGAAGTACCAATCACTACGGGGATAGCTGCACGAGAAGCGCCGTTGATAGCCAGAGAGTAGTCGTAGCTAGGGAAAATATCACTACCGGCGCCTTCGTTCAGGAGGTTAGTGTCCGCAGTGAGCAAAGTACCAAGTCCTAGCTCCAAGTGCAAGTCCCATGCAGTTTGGATTTGCTCCAATTTTTCTGCCAAGGCATCTGACTCGGTTTTCATTTCAGTGGGCTTACCGCCGACTTTACGCTTACCAAACCAATCAGCTTTTTCTACTCGGATAGAGGTACCGAAAGAGCCAGTAGCAAACAGCAATTGGCTGGCGCCATAGCTTTGTTGTGCTTTACCATTCTCGGTTCGGCTCTTCACGTTTGGCAAACCTACCGTTTTGGTTTGTTTGTCATAGGTGAAAGAGTGCAGCATGTGGTTGTTGAATGCTGGCTGAGTGAGGGCAGTAATCAGAGAAGGTTTTAAAACTTCGCGGAAGTCGGCACCTTCCAAATACTCGGTAAGCTGGAAGCTATAACCAGCAGAGATGCCTTTGTTTAAAGATTCTACGTTAATATTGGACATTATCTATTCCTACTTTAATTATACGAATTTAGGTGCAGCTGGGGCAGCTTTAGCAAGTTGCTTAACGCCTTGTTTTTCCAACTGGGTTACGAATGCAGCTTGTTTGGCAGCCAATGCAGCTGTAACGCCTGTGGCAGCGGTACCAGCAACGGTCTGTACAGTCCAATCAATATTACTAGAGATTACTGTGGCATCTCGGAAGAGAACAGTAACTTCAACACCAGCAGGTGTAACGGTAAGATTGGGGCTAATACCAGCGCCTTCTGCGGTACCAACTACAATGCCAATGGGGCTACCATCCGGGAGGGCAGAAGAAGTTACCAAGGCGATGTCTGAACCGTTTTCGTAGAACACGAAAGCGCCAGCGTTATTAGAAATAACAGCAAGGCCGATTGGATCGACAGTTACGTTGGCATCTGGGTGAAGCAAAGTAACGCGAGCAAAAGAGGAAGAGGTGCGGTCGTTGGCGACCTCATTAACGTAGTTGGAATAAATTTTACGATCAGTCATTTTATATTAAACCTTTTCGATTCGTGCATTGAATTTAAGTGCAGCTTCCTGCGCCAGTGTGAGTTTTACCGGGGCAGCTTGTTCGGGAGCCCCTTCGCCTTTCTCACCTTTCAGCAGTTCCGCAATGGGATTCTGCGGGGCAGAGATTGACTTCTCTAGGGTAGAGATTGACTTCTCTAAGGCTTCCTTTTGACTGACCAGAGCTTGTACTTCTGTGTCGTGTGACGCTTTCATATCCAGGAGAGTCTTGATGACATCGGTACGAAGGTCGGAGGGAATTGCAGCCAAAGCTACAGACATTTTACTAGATACTGATTTCTCAAGATTTAAGGGAAGTAATTCTTCCTTTAATTCCATCGCTAAGAGTTTTATTGCTAATGCTAGATACTCAGGAGATTGCTCTACAGACATTGTATGTCCCTTTTCTACGGTTTTGTTATCTACCCCTGCATCTAGTGCCCCATCAGTAGGGGTAGACGGGGCTGTTGCTACAGCGGAATTGCTTTTATCCAATTCCGTGTATTCCTCTCCGATCAATTCAAGAATTTCTGCTTGATGATCTGTTAATTTAGATTGGCTTTTCATAATAGCTATCGGCTCATTGATTAGACTGGCTGCCCCACCTTGATCCCAGCTTGTGTACGCATAATGGGCGGCTTTGTGGGTAAAGATAAAGTCTGAGATAACTCGTAATGGTTTACGGGCTTTGCTAACATCGGAAATTAACTTGTTGTAAACATCCTTGCCAACTACCTCAACCACCCCGTTAGCCCCCATACTCAAACCAGCAATCTTGCCGGATACGCGCAAGTCATACAGAGATTTGTTGTGAAACTTTATAAGGCCGATGGGTGTGTTGGGGGGAATAACATCACCACTATCTAGTACAGTTTCTTTCTCAGTTACCCACTCTTTCTCAATAGAGAAGCCTTTTGTTCTGTGAGAGTGGAATAGACTGTACTGTAGCGTGTTAGCTGCCCTACCGTCCCCGATGGCTTTAACAAGGCGCTTGGGGCCTTCAACTGGGTCTTTATAAGCGTCCCCGTGTCCATCTACACCACTGCCAGCGATATACAAGGCTTCCACCACAGTGAGGTCATTGTCGTTGAATTTCTTGGTGAGCACTGTCGCCTCTTCACCGGCAGAGTCGCCTTCGGGCTTGTCTTGCGTTATCTCATTTGTCATCTTCAATTACCTTGAAAAGTTTCCCTGCGTCCGGGCCATCTGCATGTATCAATGCAACACACCCATCGCCGTAAGAATCTCGAATTAAGTTAAGGTTTTTATTATCTAGGTTGGTGTCGGAGTTTTCTTGGTTTTTAGTTCCATTTCCTGAAGTCCCCATGCCCTTACCCGCACCAGACTCTACCTTACTCTCAAAATCAAGGTCTTCTATACCCTTCGCAGGAGCCCCAGTTTTCAAGGTGAAGTGTTCAAGCACCTCTGGTGTCAGCTTGTTAACGGATGCTAGACGCTGTATTAACTTACCAAACATATCCACATCAAGCAGATCGGGGTCGGCGGGGAGGAAGCGGGGCATATCTCTGTATTCAACCGGCTCACCAGTGTTTGCCTCGATCAGCAACTTACCCAGCTTTTCCAATTCGGATACACAATGAATTATTTCCTTCTCAATGCCGAAGGTGTGGATATTAAACCCGCTGGTGGCAAGGGCATTAGAGCCTGTCTTACCGTCTTTACCTAAGTTCAAATATCCTGCTGAGAATGCACTGTAAATCTCTGCATTCTTGGCTGCAATGATGGCTGACGTATCAAACTGTTTACCACCGCCCTCCACCCCTAGAAACTTAATTTCATACTGGGCTGTTTGAGTACCCTCTTGCACATCAGAAGGCATCATCAACCAAGCTTCTCTCCCCGCGTGCAGGTTGCTAAGGTTGGACTGCATTTTCTGGACAAGCTCAGCCTCTTTGGGATGCTTCAATGGGTCGGCTGCTTTTTCAAAAAGATCGGCTGGTGCCTTGTAGACAGGAATACCGCCGAAATCCCTTGTGATGCCGATCAATTGGTATTGATCGATAACGACCTTCTGCACCCATGCTGCCCAAGCGGGGTTCATGGGAGAACGACCTAATGGGTTTGCCCCCTCTGGGCGATACCGCATGTGAACCATCTTTCTTATGTCGATCACAGGGTATTTGTAGAAGTTACTGGTGGGATCTTGGAATTGATTTAATTGGGGAATACTTTCTAAATAACTCTTAACCTGTCTGCTTGAATTTTTAAGCTGAGTTAAAACCTTCAAGGGTTGCTGCACTACCTGCTGAACTTCACGTTGCTTGCTATCCCACACCCAACCGTAAATGCTGTGCGGTAGGCGGTGGCCCAACTTCGCTAGCACTTCACTACCACGGTACGGCCCTGTTTGTGCAGTTTCGGTGATAATTTCACTGAGGCTCAAACCATCTTGTACATGTGTAACAAATCCTTGGCACGCATCGGCCCAAGTTGTTGAGCGCATGTTCAGGAAATTATAATTGAGGAAGTCGGCCAGCTTTCTACTTAAAGAAGTATTTGCTTCAGAAGCTGCCCATCTAGCTTTAAACAGTGCTAGGAAGATGAAGGTTTGTGTGGAGGATAGGGCTTCACTAACACAACTATCATTAGTCATGTCTCTGTAGGTTTTCCACCGGGCGGGAGGGGAGAGGGCTTTTTCCTGTTGATCCATTACCCAGCTTGATGCTGTTATGAATCCAGGTTGACCTACTTCTTTACCCAACATGCCAGAGGCTTTACGAATGTCTGAATCAAAAACTCCGGTCACTGTCCAACTCCCCTAGGGTTTTATTCTTGATCAACTGGAGTTTCGTCTTGCCCTGACTCTTCAGTTGGCGCCGAAGCCTCCCCAGCCCTTTTGGCTAGAATAGCTTCTTTAATGTGCTTGCGAACTTTTGCTGGTTGTGGGAAGTCAGGATATTCGATCCCTTCTTTCAAACAAATAGCTTTCAGTTCTTCTTTGTTTAGAGATTTGTTTTCAATCACTTCCAGTACATCGACTACTTCTTTCTCAGCTTCGCCTTCTTTGTGCATACGAACGGAGAACTGCATGGCGAACAGCGGGAAGTCAGCAATACATACTGTCTCCATTGATGGGAGCTTCCAACCTTCATTGAGGGCTTGTTGCACTTCTTCTAGGAAGGACAGTAGCCCTCTTGGAGATCGGCCATAACGTAATTGCTGGCGAATTAATTTAGTTTGCACTATTTTTCATCCTATCTAATATGTCTGCGGAAAGGGTCGGGGAGCCTTGGAAGCTTAAGAATGCTGTGGAGCAAGAGGGTCTTTTTGCATTTGCCAAGGCATTAAAACAAATAGAAAAGGAGTCTACAAAGTCGTCCTTTCTTGTTCTAGTTGAGACTGTAACCCCGTCGAATTGTTCTAGCTCTTTGTATATGTGATCTAAAGTGTCTTTTTCAAAAGTCTCTTCGACTATGTATACTAAGCCATTTTGTGCTGCCGAACAGAACTGTGAGAAGTCCAATAGTTTCTTGCCCGCTACGTTACTGATAGTCAAGTCTTTAACAACCTTGATATTACTCTCTAACATAACAGCCAGTGTTGCGTGATAGTCCCCTATTGCACCGGAATCCTTAGCTACAACTACCTTAGGTTCTCCGTGACCGTAGCGGTCAGCCTGATCTTTGTCATACTGCATTTGTTTAGCTAGGAGTCTATCGCGTGCTCCTGCTAACCTGCGGTAACGACCTAGTATTCGCTTCTCGTCTTTCTTAACTTCATCAGAACAATCAGGCAGATAATTACCCAGTAGGTAATAGAAGCCCGATTTGTCTTTGAGCATGAGGGGGGAGATTGCAGTGTAGTCAGGGGATTTATTTGTTTCTGAGGGTATGGTATGAGCCTTGTCTACTCCTCTCAGTGCCACGCATCCCTTAGGTACCTCACTAAGAGGTATCTTTCTGAGCCAAGTTCTGTCAAATATCCCAGCATTTTGAGGGCGAATGAACCAGTTGCCATAAAGGTTTCTGGCCTTTTTAACGTCATCCATGCCTTCTAAATAGGCCATGTACCCAGGGTTGTTGGCCACACCTATCGGGTTATCTTCTGCTGTGAGCTGCACAAAGGAGAAAGATAATATTCTTTTTAATCTCTCTTCCTTGCTGATATTGGAATGAGTGTAACCACCGAGGTCTTCTACCCTGTCGTATACCTCTTCTCTGGAGGCTCCCCACAGGTACTTCCCATTGAGTTTGTAGAAGTATCTAACATCCCCGCACCTGTCGGCTATCGCGTACCCCTCTTCATCGAGGTAATAATCTTTGATTAAATCGCAGATGAAATGATCGGGGGAGGGGTTACACGTTATGATCATCTTTGATTCGTGCCTTGATTCTGACCGTAGGCGCGACATGATCATTTCGATCTGTTCTTGGGTGAAGAACGGAATGGCTTCCTCGACTATCGCCAAGCTATAAGCACCGCCCCGTATTTTCTCCATGTCTTTTTCGTGTTGCTGTGGTAGGAAGTTAAACCGGCAACCACCAGCTCTACCTTTACCTGCCCCCGGCCCGGAGACTATCCTGCCCACCGGAGGGTTGCCAGCCACTTCCAACTTGCACACATCTTCAATCTTATTGTAGACTGACTGGAGGGTATCAATGATACCACCACCTTGCTTCATTGAATCCAGGGTGTTACGGAATACACCTATCCTTGAGTTAGGATCATCGGCGTACAAGGTGGACAGCATAGAAGCTAAATAGCTTTTACCTCCAAACATTGCACCGCCGAGAACTAGAATTTGTACTTTTAGAAAAGTATCAACGGCTTTCTGCTGTTTGGGGGAAGATGGGGCAAGTTGGGACATTTTATGTTAAACTCTTGAGATTATATCACACTTGGTAGATAAGTCAAGTTATTTGCTACCTGTCTCACGGTAAGCGGAAACGAAGGGCAATACATTTGGTGTTTCTTTTGAGGGGCCGGAGGCTGTTGTTTTAGTAGGAAGGCTCCCCGATTGTGTGGCGTCCACAGGCAGCCCTCTGTATTGGTTTTCTCCACCTTCTGCGGAAAATAGTAACTGGGCACCAGCCTGAAGCTCAGTGCTATATCCAGCCATATCTAGTATTTTTCTGTTAGCTTCGATTGCATCCATTTTATTTTTAATGGATACTCCAGGGTCATTAGAATTAATTATTTCATCTAGAAAGATCAAGCTTGCTTTTAGCGTCTGGCAGGAGTATTTAATGATCTCGGAAGCCTGCGGGATTTTTGTTTTATTTCTTGCTCCGAAAGTACGGGCCATAGTTACACCTTAATTGATTCTAAACCGCGTAAAGAATAGTCCAGGAGTTCTTCACTGCAAAGACTATAGTGAGTTTTTAACTTGCTGGAAATATCCAATGAGAAATCAAAATCATCCTCGTCGTAGATTTCACAAGCTAAATCTAAAATATCTTTTTTTGTATTTTCTTTGTTCATAATTGTTAATCTTTATTTATTGAGATAAGGGGATAAGGTCTCCCTCCCTTGCCCCCTTAGTACTTAACTAACCTACTAGATTGTTGGCAAAAAGAATGCGCTCTACTGGGAAGTCTGGTAATCCTTTTGAAACCATTAAGGCTACCACAGCTGCATTGCAGGCGTCTCTAATTTCTTCTTTTGTTGCGTCTTGACTCATTGACACGGATATTGCCTCTCCACCATCGTCCAAGGATCCACGGGACTCTACATAGATAGATGTAACAATGTTGCCCTCTATATTCGGGTCGTATTGGAGGGATTCTACACTTACGATAGAAGCGAACGGTAACATGGTATTCTCCTAATTTGATATATATACTTTTAGTTAAATTAAACTAAATACAATCCATGTCGCAATGCTTACCTCTCCAAATCTTGCGTACTTATAGGGGCAAAGTTCCACTGGTTTAAATAGTATATCCACCAAATTATGGAAGAGGGGAGTCCATAGAGAGGGATATAAAAGCCAAACCTACCACACTTGAGGTACCACCTACGCTTATCCAACAACGTGGGGCCAGAAGTGTTGCGGCTGTAGGTAAGCCTGTTGCCACCGTCCCTGTAGCTATAGCTCCCGTACCCATATCACGTATTGAATAACTGACTGATTGTGTTGTTCCTGGGGGGGAGAATAGATTTACTTGGTACAGTTTATTTCTATCTGTAGTAGGGACTGGGAAAGATGCACCTAAATCTATCTTAGTTATCGCCCCGGCCCCTCTGTGCATGAATTGAATGTTGGTATCTGCCGCGTCCCACCCCATCCCACAGATGTTTGTGATTGAACTAGGTTCAACATCTGTAGGGGCTGCGGTAGCTGAACCCATACCTGCGAAAGCCCTGCTAGTTGCTGTAGCGACTCCTGTAGCTGGCCCCCAAAGGAGGGACATTCTAAACCCGCCCAATCCTGCCGCAGTGCCTCCTACCCCCCAATATGCTGTTGTTGCCCTTATTCCAGCTACTGCTGTTGTTGCGGCTGTGGTGACAAGGTATTCCACCCTCCGCTGGTAAGTTTGTATGTTGGTTGTGGTCACACTGGCTGTGGTAGCAGTACCTGTCCCTGTTAAAGCTGCCGCGTTAATAGATGAAAGGGTAGTTGCGTTTCCTATGGCGTGCCACTCGGAACGCCGTGATTGGTCTAGCGATGGTTGGAGGGGGGTTACTACTCCGTAGACGTCCATATAAGATGGCAGTAATCCGCCTCCCAGGTTACTACCAAATAGCTTACAACCATTCGCAGATGGGGCTGTTGGAGTTGAAATAGCGGGTAACCTGAGCTGCCCGTTTTCTATCTCGACATCTGCGGCACCGCCGAAAGCGCCACCATTGTTAAACTGAATCTCACCAGAGGCGCCTGCCGGGGAGCCACCACCTCCAGCGTTCGTTATAGCTACCCAACCTGTAGCTCCTACGCCACTTTCCTTTCTATATACAGCGGTATTTGTACCACCATTACTCTGTAGGTAAATTGACCCTACAGGGGCTGTCACTACAGTTTCTGGTGCTCCTGTGCCTGCTATGATTAACGGGCCAGAAGGCCCGCCAATTCGCAGGTTAGTGTCAAAAACTCTTTCAGCCATGTTGGATTATCCAATGCAGATTACGCTATAAGCTCCTGCCGCAGGGGCAGAGTTGACTTTAATAGTCAGTGAGTTGGCAGTGCGGGTATCAACCTCGACATAAACGTCATCCAAGCCGCCTGCGGTTAACGAAACATGTGCCACGGCCCGCACGTTGTTCAAGTTATGAGTGATTACAAACGAGGTTGCAGTGCCATCACCAATTGTAACAGGACCGAAAATCTGAGGGAGCCAAGCCGCATTACGGGCTTTTAGGGGTGTCAATGCCCTAACGTCATCGGTGCCAGTGTCAGTCTCGGCCTGAGTTGCGATCTCTAGGGTACCCGATACCGACTCAGAGGCTGCTGGAGTTGAAGCTGCATCAGATACAAACAAAATATTGTTTGTGCCGATAACGCCGTTTACCTGAGTTTGGCGCCATCTCGTACCTGCGTTAATAGTACCCTCTTCCACTTGAACAGTGGCAGCTTCCAGCTCATCAAAAGCGTCTGCATCTGGTGCCCTTGTTGCAGCTGCGGCTGCACCGTTAAACACATAAATACCATTTTGGCTTTGTGTAGTCTGGTCTTTTGCAAGGAAGCGGTCCCCGGAGGTAAGGGTAATTCCGTCAATAGCTGCCCCTGGTGCTGCCAAGTTAATGTTGGCGGTAGAGGCCACCCTAACTGAGTCTTTAGTGTTCAAAGCACTGATCAAAGCCTGGGCTTGTGCCAGTGTTACATAATCGTTGGGAGATGCAGCTTGCAGAGCATTTATAACGCGGGCGGCTGTACCTAAATCTATATCTGTGTTGAATAATACGGGCATTTTCTACTCTCAAAAGTATAGGGCCTGTCCGGCCTGTGGATTGTTGAATAATACGAGAAATTGATTAACTGAAATATGAGATACTTCCCCGTATATCTCGGCAGTACCTAGTGTTTTTAATCTGACTATAGGGTACCGACCTAAGTTATGACTAACTGACCAAGTTGTGGCTGGCGTGGGTTGTGTGAATGTAGTCGGGGCGGTAGTTCCACCCGCTATTGTTATATTGCCAGCCCCTAGTAGGCTCTCGCCGTTGATAGTTTTTATATTATCGCCGCTTACTAGAGTTGCTTGCTTGCTATCTAACGCTGTTTGCAACCCAATTGTGTTCGCAATAGTGTGACCATGTGGGGTTGGCACCCTTTGATCACTCAATCTGGAGTCATTACCAAGAACAACCTCAGCCGCTGCGGCATTACCTGTAGTTGGTGTATTACGGGTGCTTGCAGTCCCAAGGGCATCACTTTTAGCCTTATCTGCTGCTGTTTGTAAGCCAGCTAACAGGGGCGTCGAGGGGGGAATAACGGCATCTGCGCCTGTTGAACTATTTATAGTAAGGTCTGTTGCATTTCTGTTAGTCACTGAGAGGTTAGTGGGGGGCGCCCCACCACCGCCACCAGGGCTGCCAGGTACCTGCACAACTTCAATGTTTAGTTGGCTGGCAGGGATTATGGTTTCAACTATAGTGGTCATGTTCCTGCGCCCCTACGGTCTAACTCAATTGTAGACACCTTGCTGCGTATACCGTCAGTGTCATCTAGTTTATATATCCAACAGTCTATGGTAGCCAAGTTGAAATTGTAAGCTGAGGTAGCAGATGGTGGGATTTTCAAGGAAACTAAATCTTGGGAAACGTCTACAGTTACATGTGGGGATGTGGTATCAAAAGAATCTATAAGGCTCTTAGTTCTTGCGTCAATTAATTCTATTAAGATGGAGTAATCAGCTATACCAATAGAACCGCCACCGGATACACTGAACTTCCACCCAATATCAAAATCAACGCCACTTACCATTTGAATGTATCTTGTGTAGGTACCTAGGGTTTTTATCCTTAGTTTCTGTAAAGAGTTGCAAGGGTAGGTCAACACATAACCATCTGGATAAGTGGCGCTATAAGCGATCAATGTGACTGGGTAGGCCCCATCATCTGGTAAGTCAACATCAGAACCTATGTCGATACTTATTGAATCTTGTTCTATGATTAGACTACCAGTTTCACTACTATAAACCCTACCACCTATCTCCGCTGTTACATGAGTCAAGTCTGATAGTTCAAAATCCCCATCAAATTCCACCCCAAGAGAAGCTATGTTATCTCGGCCACGGAATATGACATTACGCATTGACTACAACCGTGTATATCCCAGACGTAGACAGAGCGTTTACCCCGTTGGTCAAGTTTATTGCTGTACTACCATCGGTAGTTAAGTCAATAATAGCTACAACGTCGGTAGATGCCACCTGAGAACCATTCACAGGGGAATCCGCATATATAATCAGAGTTCGGGCCGTTGAAGGGTTTGCAGGGTCTGCGGCAATTTCAATGTCATGTGTATCAAATGTAATTGTGTTTGTGGATGCGGTCAGTGTTGGTGCGGTGACGTTGCCGCCGTTTTCATAGGCACCCGCACTGGCCAACACACCTGTCAAACCAGATATTCCGGTAACACTGTTTGCGTTGATTGATGCAAATGTTGCAGAAGTTAAAAGATACTTGTAGCTTCGGGCAGGCGAGTAATCACCTGCTTGGCATTTCCGAATATAATTTACAGATATTTTATTGTCGCCTCTGGCCATCTTAATTTCCTCTGTTAATCGAGCCAATAGACTCTGAAAGTTGTTATTTTTCGCCCGATTTCCGAGCCGACTGAAATTGTAAACCTGTTTGGGGTTACTGAGACTGAGCCTAAATCTAAAGTAAAATCAAGTGGAGGTTCGCCTAACTCTACAATCAGCCCATTAGAACCTATTGCAACAATCGCAGGGTTAATTTCAAACGCTACTGGGGATACCACATTAAGTGAGGTAGGCGATGCGTTGACCGTTGCGGGAACTATATCAAAAGTGAGTGGCGGTTCAATTACAGGCTGACTTACAAGAATGCTATTGAACATCGCTGTGGCGCTAATAGCTATAATGTCATCTGCTGTTGTAGATGTATGTAGTCCATCTGTCGTCATCAGTAGGGGTGTTACGCCATCTACAACCCACTTCCTGACACTTGGCCTGTCGATCACACCATCTGCCATGAGTACAGCGTCGATAGCCCCAGATTCTAACCACAACTGATTCCTGAAGTCGGCATCAACTTTAAAGTTGTCGTCAGTCTGACCTGCTATTGTTGTCCATAAGTCACTAGAGCCAGTAGATGGTAGCGCCTCCACCCGGCCAATCCAACCGATGTTATTCTGCCTTGCAGCGTGATGAACACTAAGAGCGTGGCCCTTTAGTGCAGAGGCTTGGTTAGCGTACAATTCATCGAACATAATCCGGCAGTATTTCAGTGCAGCGTGCCAGCCTGTACTGTAGTTTCGCTCAGTGTGTGACTCACCGCCGACTGAGTGCATTAACAGCGGGCGATCAGCTGCAAGGGCTGCATCTTGAAAGTATGTTCCCTGAGAGTTTAAATTCCCAGTCCCTTCAACTAAAGAATCCCCCGCAACAAAAACCGCCGGTGGGTCAAAATTAGCCTCTGCCGGGGTACCAACGATAACAGGCGCCATGCCATGCGGGAAGAATTGTTGGTCAGTGCCGGATGTTAGGCCAATAGGCCCTGTACCGTAGACATTTGTTGCTGTTGTATTTGCCGTATTGTAGCAGAATGATGTTGCGCCGGTCTCTACAGCCCAGCGAGCAGCCGGGAATTGTGCCCCTGATGTTTCAATTCTAATGAATCCCTCAGTTGCATCTGCGATACCTGGGATTGGATCCGATAAAAACTCCAATGCTCCAGCGGGAACAGTTGCGCCTTGATTACCACCGAACAGCACAGGAACATGAGTGCCACCGTACTCTAGCGCACAACGAACAATGTTAAACTCGGCACCGGGTATGTCTCCCTCAGTTGTCAGTCCACAAATATTGTTATGAATCAACAATCTAACGCTGCTAGTGCCGAACGCGAATTTGAACGGGAACCGGGAGATATGATTGAATCCAGCCGTAGGGCTATACAGTTTTGAGGGTAGCCGGTTGTGCGTGGTCGCTACACGCAAAACCCCCGGGGTGTGAGTCTGTGATTTCACTGTGGCTGCACGCAAATCGGCATCACTCATGCGAACGTCGTGCACGACAATGCGTCGAATACGCCCACGCGTACCCTGCAACAACCTCAGCGGTCCAGTAACAGAGAACTCCCCGCCAGTGCTAACGATGCCAGCATTTGTGCATGTTGAGCTGGTAGAGCCGCTCCACGCGATAGCTGTCTTGCCAGGTTTCGACGCGCTCAGCAATGGCGTACCGGACTGCGACAGTAGCGCCCCATCGTATGCGTCATGCTCGATTACAATAGTGCCAGTTGCTGCATTGAAGCCCGTCAAATCAGTGATCGTTACAACGTCATCAGCTACCGATCCAGCCGGACCTAGTAGCGTGCTTGGGGTTCTTACTCCCGCCTCTAGTTGTAGCCCGTAAATGCGGGTACGATGGAGTACGTTCGGCGGCGTGTTCGGTAGTAGTAGGCCGACATCAACAGAGCGCAACATAAAGGACGGACCGAATGCAGCGGGTTGTTTTATGCCGCTGATCCAGACTCTTTGCCAGTCTGCATTGATCGTTTCATAGCCAATGACAGGATCAGAAAAAACTTGCGGGTTGGTGGTGTCTTTTTGAAACGAAACCCCATGTACTCCGTCTGCCCTGAATATTACTGACTGTCCTGCGTTATTGTAAATAACAGTCTGAGCCAGCTCAAAATAACTAGGCTCTGAACCCGCAACATGAGAGACATAAGCTGAAAAACAGAATCTCTCGCCGTTTGCCAGTCCAGAAGGGGTGTTGTAGAGTTGCTGATAGACGTTGCCAGACCCAGCATTTTCCGAGAAAATCCAAGCATCGTTGGCGCCGGTCAGGCTGTTCGCTGTGGTTGCAACACTTGCATCGTCTAGCCACCAGGGGTTTGATGTTCCATAAGCGTCAGTTGTAAAAATATTCGACGAAGCTGATTGAATGCTAAGCCCGAGATTCCTTGACCCTACACTCTCAAATGCGGGAGTGTTATTAGCCACTGTTGTAAATAAGCCTGACTGTAGAGCGCGCCGAGTACCTGCACGACTGAAAGTAACCCCTACAGGAAGAGAGGTAGAAAAATCTAACTCGCGTACTACTGCCATGTTACTCTCCAAATAGTATGTGCGCGCTGCTCCTTTCCACATACACAGCAGGTGTGTCGGTAGCAAAGGTCACTTTAAAAATATTTTTCATTATATCATGCTTCTGTTATATGTCAATAAGCATTCCCTCCTTACTCCGGGCCTAATTTTAGTAAAATACTACTGGTTATGCATACAGCAATGAAGCTCATTTTTAGGTGTTTTGAAATCGTCTGTAAGCCACATGGCAGTAGGGATGTAGACGATTTTAGGGGAGAAAAAGTACACTAATGGAGGGGGAGGGGGTTGAAAGGGAGGGGAAGAGGGGGTAGAGTTAGAGGGTAAATTATATTTAATAACTGACCAACGGGAGGTAACTTGATCCATGTATTTACTAGATTGGAAGATACCTAAGCGGTTACAGATGCCCTCTGATACCCTCTACTCCATGTGGGCTGGCAGTAATGAAGCCAAACCAAGCACTAAGCTCAAGATGAAACAGGCCGTGTCTTGTTTCGTCTACAATGCTTGCTACTGGATGCAGTTCGGTTTGGATGAGGTCGGGGTAGTACTACACAAGAATGCGTACAGCTGCCCATTACTCTACAACTGCAATAAGGTAAACAGGAGGGTCAGCTGGAAGCACAGTGTTGAACTATTCTCATGGCTACACAACAAAGAACTAGCCACCCTAACTGTAGGGGGCGTAGAGGGCTGGGATGCCAGTAGTGGTAGGGTAGTACCAACCAAGTGTAAACAGAGCACTTTAAAGCTATCTGAAGGGCTTATGGAGCTATTCAAAGTGGTAGTCGATGAAACCCCAATCCAAATACCACATAGCGTAGTGGAGGTTAGGGGGCAGGATGGGCTAGCTATGGAGGTACCAAGCAGAGATGTTTGTGGTGTAGTGGACCTCATAAACAATTACAACCAAGGTATGAGGGACTGTGTTATCTCCCTGGAGGGGAAGAGGTACTTCGTGCAGGCAAAGAAGATTTACAACATGGACCTCTGCTTTGGAGGCAGAACTTACCTAACTGGACCTGCGGTAACTGGCGAATTGCTGAAAAGAGACAAGAGAGGTCTTATTATGATCGACAATGAACCCACGGTGACACTGGATTACAAATACTTGCACCCGGCCATAATTGCTACCCAAGAAGGTTTTGACTTCCCAGTTGGATTTGACCCTTACGCAATAAGTCTCCCCGGTTATGACCCATATATATTGCGTAAAATCAGTAAGGTTGCTATGCTGTGCATGATCAACGCAGAAAATGAGAAGTCTGCTATGTGTGGGTTGTCGTGGGATTTATTTGATAACCTTAAAGACCTGCAACTGTGGAAAGAAAGTGGTAAAATACCTAGTGTAGTTGGTGCGAAGTTGGTGATGGACAGGCTAAAGGACAACAACCAGTATGCCAGTAAATACTTTTTCAGTGGTTATGGGTTAACTCTACAGAACATCGATAGTAAGATAATTGATTACATAATGGGCTACTGGAACCAGAGGGGGGTTTCAATCATACCGATACACGACTCAATTACTATTCAAGAAAAGTACAAGGATGAGTGTGAAAGTGTAATGATCGAAGCTTATTCCCAAGTATTAGGGAACTCCCGGAATTGCAGAGTTGCTCTTGAATAGCTTATTGCCTATTTATCCCTGATAGCTATAGCTAAATACTATAGCTGGAACTATTGCTTGGGGCGTTTATCGTGATATAATAATACAACTCAGAGAGATGGAGTCTTAAATGTACGAGCTAAATATTGACGATATTGTAAAGGTTAAATTAACCTCTCATGGAATCGAAGAGCTAAAAAGACAGTATGATAGTCTACCAAAATGTCACCCCGAACTGGCGAAATTCAAACCGCCGGAGGTTGACGAGGAAGGTTTTAGCGAATTTAGACTAGACGACCTAATGTCCTACTTAGGGCGTATGTTAACTTTAGATGACCCACACCCATTTGAAAATACAATACGAGTTGAACCAAAATGTCGGTAGTTGTCAATATCTACTGACAAAACAAAACACATCAATAAGGAACAACTATAAATGAAGCCAGTTCAAATATTCATATTGGCAAACACAGAAAAAGAATACGAAGAGTGTTTAGCTAAGTTTAAAAAATTAGAACCTAAGTGGGGACAACACGACATCTGCCATTATGTGGCAGGGTCAGTTGGAGAACTTTCAGACGATTCACGTGCGTTTTGTTTTGTAGATGGACGCCAAGTGTCCATTGAACTTATGGAGGCCGGACACGATGTCAGCTTTATCTGATGACGCCATGACGTATTGGCTGGAATTTGAACTTGACTCCCTGAAGCATCTAGAAAGTACCAAGTACATAAAACTACTTGGAAAGTATAACCTAACCTTTATTTACGATGGAGGTGTAGGTTTGATTGGCTCCATGTGCCATCACTCGTCACATCGTGGGCCTGACAGAACTAAGCAGGTTAGCTTTGAACAAGTTAAAGAAATAATTAAACACATACTTGCTCACGGATTGAATCCTGTAGCTGGTTAATAAGGGGGTTGTTTTGGGAATTAAGCATGTAATCAAACGTAATGGGAGCGTTGAGAAATTCGACCCGGAGAAGCTGTCACACTGGGCTGAATGGGCCAATACTGTTGGTGCCGACTGGGTAGAAATTGTTAGGGAGGTATTCCTGTCTGCTGGTGAGACCGTAAGCTCAGCAGAATTACAGAGTAAATTAATTAGTGCTTGTGAACAGAGGCTGACTCCGGCATTTGACCGAATGGCTGGTAGGTTGTTCATAGGTAATCTCTACAAGACACTCTATGGTACCCTAGATGACATTCCTACCCTAACCGAATTTTACAAGGAAATGGTTGAACTTGGCTATTGGGAAGAAATGGGATATACTAATGAGCAGCTTACAGCAATAGATGATTGTATTGACCACGACAAAGATCTGAACTACTCTTACAGCCAGTTAAAGCAATTGGTTGGTAAATACTCAGCTCAAGATCGAGTTAATAAGGTATTGTTTGAATCACCGCAGTTTACCTTTCTCCGTATGGCCTTGGGTTGCGGCAAGAAAGATAAATCCTTAGTAGATATTAAGGGTTGGTATCAGAAATTTAGTGATAATGTTGTGAATTGCCCAACGCCTAATTACAACAACCTCGGTACTCACGCAAGGTCTTATGCGTCTTGTTGTTTATACGGTGTAGGTGACACTGCCATGAGCCAAAGTATCGGTGATCACATTGCTGATGTTATGACATTCAACAGTGCAGGTACCGGCAGTCACCTAAAGACCAGATCGCCAAAAGATCCGGTGAAGGGTGGCGTAATAGAGCATCACGGTAAAAGCTCTTACATTCGCTCTAACAAAGCGGCTGTGTCAAAACAAACCCAAGGGGGTAGGGGAGGGAGTTGTACAGTTCACTTTAATGCGAGCGACCCGGAAGTTTTCGACCTGATACAATTACGGAATATTAAAACCGTACCGGAAAAGCGTATCGATGGTATTGACTACTCTTTAGGAAGCACACGGGAATTTCGGCGTAGAGTGGCACTTGGGTTGCCTTGGCCATTGTTCAGTTATTACAAAGAACCAGAGCTGTACGAAGCAATCTACACGGGTGATGACAGCTTTGAAAAAGCTTTAGCCGAGTATGAGGCTGATACAAGTAAGAAGAAAAACTATGTTAGTGCCCGTGAGGTAGTTAGCCTAAGTTTACAGCAGATGCCGGAAACTGGTAGGTTCTACGATCACTACATTACCGAGATTAACAGGCACACTCCATTTAAGGAAAAGATTTATTGTTCAAATTTGTGTTAACACCCTGGCACAATTAAAACCTTTTGAAAACGGTGGACCTCTCAAGTAGACAATACCGTGGGAAGCCCCAAGATGGGGAACCCGTAACGACTATCGAAACACACTAACTACCCACGGGCGGTAATGTGAATGGAGTAGAGTAGAACCAAGTGGTTCGAAGCGGAAGGGCAAGGTAAATCCTATGTTTAGGGTCTTGCATGATATAGTCTGAGCTGTGCGGCGACGTACAGACGCGGGTAAAGCCGCTGGCAGGGATTAACGCCCCCTGTTGAACACAACTGCAAGAAATAGTACAGCCAATAAAACCATACTACTCCATGGAAGATTTATACAGTCATGATGATCATGGACGTGGGGAGATTTCGTTATGCACTTTATCAGCCATAAATGTGCCGAACTTAGGACTGAAGGTAGTAGATGGGGATTTTACAGAAAACAGCATTAACGATTACTACGAAGCTTGTTATTATGCCCTGAAGATGATCGACAATATCATTGACATTGCTGCTTACCCATTTCCGCACTTAGCTGTTACAGCCAAGGCCCGTAGGAATGCTGGCGTAGGTATCACTGGGTTAGCTTATGAGTTGGCGCTGAAAAACTTAAAATACTCTTCACAAGAGGGTAAAGATTACAACCACATGCTAGCTGAGCTACATAGCTGGTGCTTACACAAGGCTTCAATACAATTAGCCAAAGAGCGTGGTGTTAACGAGTGGGCACACAAGACTAAATATCCAGAGGGTTGGCTACCAATTGATACCTACTGCAAAAATGTAGATAAAATTACATCCAAACCGTTACTACGGGACTGGGAAGCACTGCGTAAGGAGCTTATCACCCTCGGTGGCGGCAGATTCTCGGTGTTAGAGGCACACATGCCCTGCGAGAGTAGTTCGATTGCCTGCGGAAGCCCTAATGGGTTGTACCCTGTCCGTGGTTTGGTTGTAGGCAAGAAGGATGCCACAAGTAGTAAGATATTCATTGCACCAGATATGGATACTATTGGGCACCAATATGAGTTAGCCTGGGATGTTGGTAATAAGAATATGCTAGAAACTTATGCCATCTACCAGAAATTTTGTGGGCAGGCAATTAGTGCAGACTGGTACATCACTCGGACTGTAGAGTCGAATGGTATTATGAAGTTCTCTGAATCTGAAATGATCTCGGATTACTTGTATGCCGGTTGGTCTGGCGTGAAAACTCGATATTACGCTAATGCTCAGAATGACAGTGCCGACTCTGATAACAAAAGAACAAAATGTGTGGGCGATGCCTGTACCATGTGAATAGGGGGTAAATTTGTTTAACTTTGAAAATACTGAGTGGCGCGATGGCGCCACAAATTTAATACTAGGGCAACCTCCAGCCTTCCTTGATTCCATTAATAGAAAACACCCTAAGCTGTTTTCCTTGTACAAATATCAAAAACAAGATGACTGGCAAGAGGATGATGTTAATTTAAAACAGGCTGTCTTAGATTTCCGCTCTTGCCCCGTTGATGTTAGTGGTGCAATGCTTGACAACTTACTGTACCAGTGGGAATTGGATAGTGTAGCGGCTAACAGCATGACATTTTTACTTGCTCCCTTCATAACGGACAGTGATTTCAAGTTGTCTGTAACCAAGAATGGAGAGGTGGAGCTATTACATGCTTTGACGTACTCAGAGATCATACGCGTAGCGGTTGATAATCCACTTTCTGTCATGGCTAAAGCCTTTGAATGGGACGGTATTCAGGCCCGTAGCAAGACCATACTTAGGCTTCTCGATGAACTTAAAGTGGCAGGGATGCGGTATGTTCTTGGAGAACTACAAAACAATCAGGCATTGTATAATCTCGCGTTTAAGGGGTTGTTCACTTTCTATTGTTTAGAGAGGATTCAGTTCATGGCCTCTTTCTCGCAGACTTTTGCCCTCGTAGAGACTGGTAACTTCCAACCCATTGGGGAGTTAGTCAAAAAGATTATGAAAGATGAGTTTAAGTACCACTGCCGTACTATGGAATACGCCATCAAACATGAGATGACCACCAAGCGTGGAGGTATTGCCTACATGGAGGTTAGAGAGGAGTTAGAGGCGATCTTGGCTGAGGTAGTTCAACGGGAGTATGACTGGAATAAAGTTATGTTTGAAAAGTACCAAATACCAAACATGACGTTAGCACAAGCTAACAAAGGGGTTGAATTTCATGCTCAAGAAGTGTATAATACACTCTATATTGAGCCTCCGTTTGAAAGACAGGATAAAAACCCGTTGAAGTTCATGGATAAGTACATGACTTTGGATTTTTTCCAGAATGCTAACCAAGAGGCTGACCATTCCAACTACTCTTTGAACAGTTACATAAGGGACTTGGAAGATGATGTGGTGTTTAGCCTGTTTTGATACCTACGTCACGGTTTAAGTTTATAGGTAATAGTAAAATTAATCTTCCACTTACGGAGCAAGTGCTATGACGATTAAAAAATATTTTTCATACTCACCATTTGACGGTTTTAATTTTTACGACATTTTGGAAAACGCGAAAGAATCAGCAGAAACTATGCTGGTTGAGGCAAGAAAGAACGCAGTAGAAAATGGCGAATGGGATGATGAAGACGCCTATATATTTTGTGGCGAAGTGAGCCAGGCATTGTTTGAAATTAAAGGCGATACAGTCAACGACTACGGCGATTGCGAAACAGATTTTGAATTACGCGATGTTGTAGCAAAGTCAATATAACGCCTAGCTAAGAGGGGCTCAGTAGATAGTGATACGTGCGGCGACTTATGCAGCATCCGCTCTGCAACGCCTTGTTATGACCAAATTATACGGAGTAAAGATGCATGAAAAGAACAATCGAACAATGGGCAAAGTGCGACCCCAAGGCAATGGCCACAAAGCAAAGCGATGCCGCTAAGCAATTTGCTTTTGAGGATGCCCGCGCAGATATTTTAGAGCTACATGCGGAAAATTTGCGGCTCAGAAATGTAATGCGTGTGATTGCATACCCATGCAGAGGAACGCACGAGGAGGGTTACGGCATTAGGGATATGGCGAAGCTGATCCAGTCAGCATACACGGCTGAGAAGCTTGGGTTGAGCCTGAGCTGCGGTAGTCATAACCATGAGAATTGAAGATTTAAATATAGCGATGACAATGCTAATCGAATCCAATAATAATTGGCGTATGAGTTTAGATGATGAGCAAGAGGCTCATATTGAAAAGATGCTCTCACTTGCCGAGTTAATTTAACGTCAAGTTCAGCGACTGGTTACATTTACATAGCAATACAACTACAAACGGAGAACGAACATGAAAAGTTTAGCAGTAAACACCGGAGTAATTGACCTTCCTTTGATCGAAGGTGAGTTCCCAATGATACCTTTTAATATTGAAACTTTGGAAGGCTTGACGGGAGAATTCAAAAGAATTGCGGAACAAATGCTTGTAGGTGTAGCACACAAAGGCGGCCTTGGGTTTTTTACGATACACGGTAAAAAACTAAAGAAAGGTCAAACGCTTCGCAGAGGTGGGCCGCACACAGATGGTAATTATGAGCCGCACTTAATGACCTTTGGTGGTGGTGGCTGGAAGGTTGGACAAGATGGACCAGCAATAAATACGGCGCTGCACGACAGACAATACAACAACGAAAAAGGCGGGATTATATTGGCCTCAAATTATGAGGCGTGCTTGGGTTGGATCGGTGAATATGAAGGGCTACCTAAAACTGGCGGTGATTGCAGCCACATTCAACTTGACGAGCCTTTCCAGCTTGAGCGTAATAAAGTGTATTACGGGAATAACCATTTTATTCACGAGTCATTAGAAGTTAAAGACGATGTACACCGAGTTTTTGCACGAATTACGATGCCAGAAGATCACGAATTTATCTGCATGTGAATGTAACGTTGAACTAGGGTGCGGCCGAACCAAAGTAGTAAAGAACAATATTCTAATTCCGTCGCCTTTGAGCGACTTGTTAAGTGAGGTGACAAAGTGAAAAAATTCAGATTATGGTATTTAAAAAAGTTAATCTCTTTGTGCGATTTTGCACTTGAATTTAGTGACGGTGCCGAGGACCAAAACGATGTGAATGAGGTAGTTAAAACGAAAAACTACTTTATTCATGAATACAACAGGCTGAACACTTAACACCCATGTACAGCCACGCGATGTAACGGTTTGTTATGACATTAACGATTGATTGACTAAGGTACATTTTAACAGTGTACTTGTTATTTTAAAATTTAGGACTCTTTAGAGAGGGGTCTTGCTTAACTACTCTAAGTTAAGCGTTGAGATTACTTTGTTTTAGTTTCATTTGTAACCTCCGTTTGGATGTTTACAGTTGGCACCCTTTGCACAAGGGCTGTAACTGTCTCTTTGTAATGTCTAGTTTTCTCTGGCGGGAGAATGGCAAAAGTAACAGATAAGATGAGCAGCATGACTGCTAGACCACCAATAATGGCGGAGATTGAGTAAAACACATATTCCATAGGCAAAAATACCTCCATAGGCTGTTCCTTTTCGGTTAGGAAATTAATTTAATGGGGGCGCTTGACATGGCGCACATCGTGCACTAGCCTTGTAATTGTTCAGATCGCAAACGCCTCCTGTTTGTTATCGCTATCGGGGCTGTTGCTAGCAGCCCTCTTAGCACTTACTTCTCAAATAGACCCCTCTCTAAAGAGTCCTTTTATTAGGAACGACAAAAAGCCCAGACTTTCGTCTGGGCTAATTCGATAACATTAATTTAATTAATAAGAGGATTTAAAAATGAAAGTAGGTGACATTGATAGTAAGACAGGTCTCCAAGTGATTGGAATCACTCTACAAGCGCCCAACGGGGTATATGTGCTTCAAAAACCTGCCGGTAAATAGCTGTAGCTTTATCATCTACTTGAGTAGGGGGGGGGGGGGCAAATGAAGGCTTTTATTAAATCTAAGGCACAAACTAATGAAATCAGGTTACGAATTACTTCTTCCATTTCACTAGCTAAGTATTTTAACTTACTCTCGGTGTTTTATCTATGTTTCTGGTGCTCTAACCTTACGGATCACTTGGATAAAGGGATTATAGAGATTGCAGTTCTTGTAGGGGTGTTGTGGTATGGGATAACGCTTCGTATTATCGGCAGTGATCACGATATAATTATTGGAGGTAAATAATGGAAGATGGATTTGAAGAACATTTAGATACTTTGTGGATTGATAACCCCTTAGCTGGATTGCTCTACCATAAGGACTGGGTACTAAAGTGGAAAGAAGAGCTAATTCAGGATACTAAAATTGGCACTACAGACATTAACAGAACCTTAGAGCGCGTAGAGGGTCTAGTTAAAGTACTCGATAGGTGCGAGGAGGTTCTGAGAGATGTCGGATACTAGAGATATATTACTCTAACAACTTTATAGTTTCAATACAACAAACTTTCAAGGTGATTTATTCTGTTTTGAATCTTTGGTCTTTCAGAACCAATTATGGCAACGAGTACGCAAACTGGTTACGCGCAGTGCTTGGTGAAATTGAAATATAACATTAATTTAAAAAGAGGTTTAACCTATGTCACATCGCCACCCTAACAGAAGCTCACAACAAGATCGTACAGGAAGGGGTAAAGTTAAGCACACAAATACCTCCAACCGGGAGCAACCACAGCAGGATCACAACAAGCACCGGGAACAACGCACTCAAAACATGCTCCAGCTAACGCCAAAGAACTACAACCAGAAGTTAGCAGTGGAGGCATTCAAGAACAAACAGTTAATTGTGCTGACGGGGAGTGCGGGGGTAGGTAAGAGTGAACTAATGTGTTGGTGGGCCTCTAAACTATGGATGGAGGGGCAAGTTGACAACATCATTATCACCCGCCCCAATGAGGGATTAGGTCGAGATGCCGGGGCCGTACCAGGAAGTGATACAGAAAAACTCCTGCAATACTGTTTAAGTATGTTGACCAAGTTCAGGAAATACTTGGGTCCATTTGTACTTAAAAACAACCTCCGTACAAATGACATGGATGCACTATTCAACGATCGCAGGGGTATTCAAATAGTTCCACTGGGTAAAATCCAAGGGAGGTCGTTTGATAGCAATACAATCGTGTTAGCAGACGAAGTGCAGAACTCAGATATTGCCCAAATGAAGGCATTAACCACCCGTTGTGAAGAGGGTTGTCAGTTAATCGTGGCGGGAGACCCACGGCAGTCTTGTAAAAAAGGCCCTAATGGACTAGAGTTCTTAGAAGATTGCTTGCAGAGCTACCCAACACAATATGCAAGCGTCATAAAGTTCACAGAGCACGACGTTGAGCGGGGCGGACTTGCTAGTCACATGGTTAAAGCATTTGACAAGATCAGTGATAAGTGGCTATAATACAATCTCACTGTGAGGAGGAGCAAAGCATGGCAGATATTAAAGATATTTTTACCAAGAAAGACCTATCGGAAGTAGAATCTAAGCGGAAAGCCCAACGAGAGGAGGCAGAGGCACAACTAAAGGAAGCTTTAACTGGGGTAATAGAGAAGTACCAAAATTACCTAGCTGCTGGAGAATTGACCGGGATAATCATTGCTGGAACCACACGAGACGGGATAGAAATACCGGACTTAGTATCACACTCCGTTGAAACCACCCTAAAACTGAAGTTTGCCGCCGACTTAATCCAAGCTTTATCTCAGGAAGAATGTCTTTATGCGTTCGGCCTAATTGACGAGGAAGGCCTATGAACTTACTGGAGGCAATTAAAAAGATAAAAGAGAACGAAGGGGAGCTAGTTATGCAACCCTGCGACTGGATACTTGATGCTTTTGTTGTAGATGGAAAGAATATATTACTTGTCCCTGGCAAACATGGTGGTACCACTTGGATGACAACCGATATAACCACCTTGGCAGGTAACTGGCGTGTAATGACTTGGAATGAGTTCTATGCCGAGCGGGATAAGTATATAGCCCTTCCATAGGGGTATTTGAGTACACCGTAAAATACTCTAATACTCTTGTGGATAGTGATATGCACTAACTTATACTCAAACTTAATGTCGGGGTGTCTTATGTCCCGGACCGCAACAAAAACTTAATATGGAGTCACCCTTGAACACAATACTAAACGAAATACTTTCCCGTAGAAACCTCAGAAGCGGGGTAGTTATATCTCCTGGCTTCTCTGGTAACACCTACGCACTACTAACAAAAGCTGTTTTGTTGGCTATGGAAGGCCATAGTGTACTTGTCGCCACAAAAACTTCACACCCCTATGGAGGAGTGGAGGGCGCACTCGGAAGAGTAATCCTAGACCTTAACTTATTAGATTCCTATGTAAGTTTAGGATTAATGTTAGATGGAACTCTCGAATATAGTCTTCCACACGGGAAGATACATGTATGCAATGGTAAGTATATATCCCGTAAGTCCTACGACACACTAATTGTGCTAGATAATGTAGAATATGCTTCTCATGTATTGAATACTGAGTGTGATTACTATGAGAACAAAATAATCCATTTAACTCCCATGCAAGCAGTTAAAGAGCCCTCCCTTTGTCGTAAAATCTGGTCGTTAGATGGGAAGATTTTTGATGTTGAATTGGCCCCTCTTCCCCGGATTTGTGGGATGACAGGTAAAAAGCTTGAATTACATGTCGAAACAGGGGAAACATACGAACTGCATACCAGGGGACAAGAATTTAGGCTGAGACTAACTGGAGTAGACCCTCTATTGGCAGCCATCAATCCTCTATACAGTAAATACCTAAAAAATTTACCAAAAGAGGAGTGGAGAATGAAAGCCTGTGCTGACCTCACAGCATGTTACCATGAATCTCACGCCCAGTTGGACCTCATACATATGAAAGTGGCCTCGCAGCTCTCCGGTATCCCCCAATAACCACAATAAACAATAATAACATCCTTGATCAGCAGATATGATCAAAAAGTGATCGGAACGACTGACCAGATGAGATTGAGCGTTCCCCAGCCCGTAACAGGGTAGCCGCGCAAGGCGGCTCTAAGCTTAGGCTAGTGGTGTCTGGATGTCCCCTTAGCCCCCAGTCTACCAGACTGTTGGGGCTTTTTTGCTATAAATCAACCCTAAAATCCAAATACTGGAGTAATACCTAGTGAAAATTAAAGAATTAGTACAAGATGTGATAAAAGAGGTGGGCACAGACCTAACTTACGCAGAATTAATGACAATTATCGTCACAGAGACACCGGGGAAAGGGTTTGACTCCAAAACAGGCAAGATTCTAATCCAATTTGAACCTGTATGGTTCAGTAGACTAGCAAAACTACCTAGAAGTAAAGAAAACAGTCATATTTGGGATGAAAACGGGGTTGGAGTGCAGTCTGTAGAATGGGTTGCATTCAATGATGCGTTTAAACTCAATAGAATCGCCGCTATGGAGGCTACATCCATAGGCCTACCTCAGATACTCGGACTACATTGGAAGCGCCTTGGATTCAATTCTGTGGGGGATTTCTGGGACTATATGAAGCTGGGAGAGAGGGAGCAAGTCAAAATGCTGATACGTTTCATCGAAACGGATAAGAAACTGCATGTTGCCATTAAAAAACGTGATTGGCACATGGTAGCCGTCATTTACAACGGCCCCAGGTATAAACAACTTGCCTTGGATTTAAAAAGAGAGCCATATGACATCACATTGGCTCGAAACTTCTCTAAATTGTCAACTGAAGTGGTGGGGTAGGCTGGATTACCAGCCTCTCACCTTAAATCCCCTCTTTTCCTCACCCTAACCTTACCTCCGCTATACAGGTCATAGTTTATTGCTGCCTGAACAGCTTGTTTAGCGGAGGCACCTACGTATAAGGCACCGAGGGCAAAAGAACTACCAGACCCTACTGCCCAATTACACCTCAATGGGTACTTGTGTAACCCCCCTAATGAGTCAAAAGTAGCTTCATAAGCTACCCCTTTATCTGGCAATACTATTCCAGTACAGTGGACAAGGCTACCATCTATGTTAACCTCGCTCTCCTCTAAAGCTAAGACCAAAAGGGAGACATCTGTAATATCCCCCATCCAACCTAACCATCCAAAACTAAGCCTTATTAGCTTGTTACAATCATCTGAGCATCTTGTATCCCCCTGGCTCACCCTACTCTCTACGGCTAATTCCCCGTCCTTGTGATGATAAACTACTGTAGTCATTGCTCCTCCGATTATGATAATAAACCACACAGATGTGAATAAATATAGGTAATATTATCCACTACCCACCCCTAATGTAAGTGACAATATAGTTCAACTTGTTCTCTTCAGTCCTTCCTGTTTGAATGTTGAATATTTCAATAGACGTATAACCCAACCACTTGGCTAGGTCTGCCTTAGTTTTAAAAACTCTTACTACTGTATTGTCACTGTGCTGGTTCATATTTACTCCTCATACTACATACCCCATTTACATTCATGCCCGCCACCACTTGACCAAACAAGGAGGCTAATTCAGTTTGCAGAGGGCAGAAGTCAGGACTCCAAGCCTTGTAAATGCACTTAGGTACACTTAATAGGTGTTCTACATGCCCTAGTACAAAGTGCCCAATACAACACCCCATAGCCAACGCTAGATTATCCATCTTGGGATTGTACTCAATTACTCTCCCTATATCCAAATTACTGTGTAACCTAACCTCCAATCCCACCATACCTACTGAGGCGGGGGATAGCTCAATGAACTCTATGCCCAACCACTCCCCAAGTTTAAAGGGGCAAATAGGACTACCTATGTCATTCGGATGGTACTTGAAGTAATGTGCAGTAGTCTCGTTAGCCAGCGTTAATGCCCGATTAGAATATGTTGATATTAGCACTCGATACCCCTCTTTAAGTTTTAATTTGTTAAAATACCCCGTTGGGTGTCTAGTTACCCCATAGGGTTGAAAGTCAACCTCCCACTTGATTCATAATCTCCTGCCTTAGTCGCTTCAACAAGAGCCTCGAAAGCACTAGACGATAACACAACATGCCGTTTACCGCAAACCTCAACTAACTTTAAGACCCTACCTGACCCCTCAGCGTATTCTACAAACCCCACTGTCCTACACTTACTAGGATTTTTACCTCCCTTCAAGTACAACGTAACATACTCCAGGTTCTCTTCCTTATGGGTAAAGTCACTATACTTTGAATCCCACCAACTAACCTTCTTCATTACACTCCTCCTCTATATTTGTTTCTACAGTACCATCAAGGTAATTACCAAGTAGGCCATACGACATAGACCCCACAAGATTCTCAGTGTCACTTGACAACCAAACTTCAAGTAACTGCCTAACCCGCTTACTCAATACCAATATCTTCATTGGTTTGCCTTGGCGTATAGTACCCCTAAACATAAACTGAATCAAGTTACTTAGTGTAAATAAATTCATATCTTCCTCAGTTACCTCAACACCAAGAGAACCTATGTAACTCCCATCGATAACATTGGGGAACATGTTGGCAGCATACACACAGAATGACTTATCCTTGTGGTCATTAGTAGCCCTAATATTCAATGGTAGGTGGTTATAGTTAAACCCAGTGGCCATCAATCTATTCTTCCCTTCCTTGTATGTAGTCCAAAATATATCCGACCCATTAGCCTTGTTAGCCACCATGCAGCTACGCATCACTGCCCTATACGCCTTGAACGTATCAGTCTTAGCATTGATAAACCATCGCTTACTGAATGCAGTGGCCTTCTGTGCCTTCTGTAGCCTGTCTAGCGTCCTATTACTCACTATCTCAAGATTAGCCCTTATCACATCCTTGATCTCTTTCTCAGGTCTTAACCCAACCCCATCGTGTGGCACCACCTGATACTCTATCCCATTAATATCCATCCAGTATCGCATAGTGGAAGCCCCAAACATGTAAGTCAGGACATAACACTCTCCCACCCTGTTCAACAGGTTAGGGGGGTATTCACACATCAGGAAAGTATCATTGTAAACATACAACATGCTATTCTGACATACATTCCTGACCGTAGCATACTTACCATCATGGTTTGGGTACTTCTCTTCATTCCACAGAATACGGTTCCTATCCTCCTTATCTACCTTAACAAAATCCCCAGCTAACAAGGCATGAATATCAGCCTTATTCAACCCTTCCCTAAACTCCGAGATAGCATCCACAGCTTCATCGATAACAATCCTGTACCCCTTATCCAACAGCATATCCACTGCCTGTTTATCCAACATCTTGAACAGAGCATGGGTAGAAGCAATGTTCTCCCCCTTCTTAATCAATTCCTTAATGTCTTCAAGCTTAGACCCCTTATTCCTACTGGGAATCCTGAAGTTAGCCTCCGGCACTGCATCAGGTACCCTCTCCTCTACCTCCGATAAGAAAGGAGTGATGTACAACCATCTCTTATCTAAGTTGTGCCTTATAGCTGTCAGCATAGCCGAACTCTTACCTGCCCCACACAGGGCATCCAATACAAATATCATCTACTCTCCCCCATTACCTAATACCATATACCTAATACCATTACCTGATACCCTGCCTGCTCTCTGGGGTTATCTACCCCACCTCAATTCCTATGTAGTATACCACTTGCCCCCATAATTGCAACCTCATTACCCCCTACTTTGCAATTATAAGAAAATAATTGCAGAGGGGTCTGCAATTTTCAAACACCACCTCCTCTGTAACCCTAGTGAGACTAAGGCTCCAGCTTAGAGCCCCTTAGAGAGGGAGGGGGAGCTTACAAAGTCTTTATTTCAACAAAATACTTGCATAGGGGGCAAGGGCCTAGATGCCAAGTATAGTCAGGAAAAATAAAATTTAGCATTCTCAAAGTGACACCCCCTCCTAGAATCTCACCTATGTAAAATATCCCTTACAGAATAGCCTACAAAGCCAGTGTTTATCATATCTCCAAGATAGGTACACCTTATAAAGAGACACCCTTAAAACGCATTACAAGGGGGTTATAAGAGACTTCTATAAAAGTTAAATTTTAACATTTTATTTTGACCCTTCAAAAGCCTACTAGGTACCTGAAAATATCCCCCTCGATCATAAGTCAACAAGTTTAGTAACTTTCCATCCTCTTATATCTGCTATCTCCATACTTCCATACTTCCATACTTGCTGTTTAACACACCAACCCACAAGCTATAGGAAAAGTCAAGAGATTTTAAAATATCGGCTAGAACATTAGATTCTATAAGGGTTCCTTCTTATAACATTCCTTCAATTAAGTCTAATACTAGTTAGTATTGGACTTAGTGGAGGGCTTTAGGGGACCAATTACGAGTAAATAAAGGGCAAGGTCAAGGGAGGGGTTTATCAGTGGTAGGTGGTGGATCTAACCACAAGGGGGAAGAGGGGTAGAGTAAAGAAAGAGAGAAGAAAAAAAAAAGGGTTTTATTAGAGTGGGGAGTGTGTTAAGCATCTTAAGTGCCTAGACGACTGAGCGACATGACTTAAATCTAAGTCTACATTAACAATAGCTGCTGACTGAACCACTAAGCATCTGAGTGACTGAACAACCAAGCGTCGAAGGGGTCTAAATTAATGCTAGTGATCAAGCTTAGAAGTGTCTGTAACATCCGAACAACTAAGCAAAAGCCGCTCGATATCAGTCGCTTATTAGCTCATATGTGTTAGCGTTTAAAGTTGAACTCTTTGAAATGTGGAATAGTGTAAAGAAATCCTTTCTGAAGTAATGCTTATAAAAGATACTATTAGGGGGGGGGAGTGATTGCTTATATTAAAAGGATCTATTGTAAGCAGGCTGACTTGGGATACTTAGTGCAATACCGAAGGGAGGGGTATGAGGGGGAGGATGGCGGCGGTGCAGAAGGGGTTGAAAGGGAGGGGGTGTAAACAGAAGGCAATAAAAAAGAGCCTTTCGGCTCTTTAGTTTTTATTATCTGTGTCCAGGATGTTGACAGGTTCTGCCTCCCCATGTTCGTCGTACCTGATGTAATCCACTGTCAATAGATCAACTAAAAGTGATTTATTCTTGACTATAGCGTTAAACAGCTGCAAGCGCTGCTGGGCTTTTAGCTGTAATAAAACGCAGTGCATTTCTGCACTGCTTACCCACTGTTACCCGGCCTTACGATTACTTGTTGAGGTCGGAAATGCACAAACATAAAATTCCCCGTTAAAGGAGTACCCCTGTTCGATAAGCATTTCCTCACTTGCATGGCCTTTGGGCACTGCTTTAAGCATCCAGGCATTTTTACCAGTATGCCAGCGGTACCCATCGTCAAGTAACCTCTGCTTGGTTGACGCAAAGTTTGGATCATTTTTGCTAAGTGTCACCATAATAGGCAGCGCTTTGCTAGATGCCCGAACTTTTGCAGAGGGGTTAACTCGTGCCGATACAGTTTGGGTTTGTTTTGCTTCTATTGGAGCCGGTTTATCGCATTGCTTCACAACACAATCACCCACTTTCAAGTAGATTGTTTTGATCAGCTTTGCTGAATAGTTGACGCCTAACTCACCTGCTTTTTGTGATCCAGCTGGATACGCAAAGGGCGTTGCGCGTAGACCCGCCAAACGTAAACCCGCAAAAACTGGCGTTTTATTGTTGATGCTTTCTGCATAGGCTTCTAACAACTCTTTTGATGAGTCGCAAGAGATCGTTAGTGTTACAAAGACATTATCCGGATTATCCGGTGTGCCTTCGAGCATGCAAAATGTGACAACAGTAAAATCACCGTTTCGCCCGCTTCTTTTAGCCAAATTGCTCAAATAGCCAAGCGCTTCGGTGTGAACATTAAAGAAAGCGGGTTTTTTGGTAGTGAATTTGTTGTTCATGATGTAATCCTCAAATTAAAAATTTGGGATACATCAACCCCATCGGGTTAAGTATCCCGACGGGGTGGAAGAAGTAAGCGCCGCAAAAGCGTGACTATTTGTATGCGCTTATATAGTCAATTAAGACAGCGATGCTGTTCTTACGGATGAGTATAGCAAAAGTCAGGCTCAGCCAATAGAGCCTTAAGGCCTTAAGAGCGCCGGGGCCGAAGAGCTTTGGCGTCACGACCGTATGGAGTTCAAGGCCTTCCCCCCCCCCCCCTTCTACTGTGAGCATCGGGGAGAAAGATTGATGAGGCTAACCCCTACCGCGTCATGACGCTCTGAGCTATAATAGCCCAAAGACGGAGTGCTAATCATGTTTCATACAAGTCCAACAAAAATTGAGTCTGGTTCGATTAATCAGTTTGGCATAGCTGGTACTTGCTTGTTTTTTTCGAATGATATTTATGTTATGACTGCAAGCAAAGAAGTGTTCGTGTACGAAGCTGATTTCAACTGTATACCCGCGTCTCAATTGCACGATACGGCAATAATTTCTCAGATTGCAAGCTACTTTGATGTTGATCTTGATGTTGCTGAGGGCTTGCTGGATGCATCTGTAAATGAATGGGAGCAGGGTGCAGATGCCGAAGGTAGCTGGTGGTTGCAAGGCAAGCGCGGAGAGTGCGCTGTTAAAATGGGGTTTGATGGGTGTGAGGATCGCGATGAACAGGGAATTGTGTACATCATTCCGATGCTGGGGCGGGAATCAGAGCTGAAGGAGGTTGCCCGATGAGTCAAATCAGCAAGCATCGAAACGAACACAGGAAAGATAAAACCGCTTTCCAGGCGATGCTGACTTCATGCGAGATTGAGCTACTTGATATTGTTAAAAAGCTACGCGCCATTCCGCAAAGCAAAGCTCTTCTTCTCACCCTTTTGAATGAAGAAAAAAAAAACGTCTACTGACTGAGAAGGACTCATGATAAAAGATTCTCAAATCGGAATCTGGCACCCACACTCTGAGACGCTTGCTGAGCTTGCTAAACACAATATTCCTGATGTCTTTTCGCTTGACCAGGTTGATGCCTTTATTGCCGACCAAAGTGCTATTACCAGGCCTGTCCAGCCGTCTTGTGCATGGGAGGCTAAGTTTTTTAATCATGTTTTGCATCGTTGGCGCCAATGTCAATCTGTCCAATTTGATGGCACCGCACAGACCTCACAGTCCGCACATAAGTTAATGAGTAAAGAGTGGCAGCCGAGTGATGATGTCTATGATGCGCTGAGGCTTGCCAATATTGACTTGGAGTTTGCGGCACAATTGATTCCAGAGTTTGTGATTTATTGGCGAGATAGCAACCAGGCTCACAGATCGTGGAATAGTCGTTTTTTACACTATGTAAAACACAGATGGGGGCAACGGGCTAATAGGACCGTGCTGACAAGAGGCGCAACCCAGGCCAGGAGCGCATCAACGCGATCTATGTCACTGGAAACGCTTGTTAATGACCGAAGCTGGGCTGACTGACGCACACATTAAGATCCTAGAGGATAGTTGAATATGTTTAGAGGGTTGTCAAACAACGAGATGGCGTTAATCAATAAGCATTTATTTGATTGTCGCGACGACTTGAAAAATGCGATTTTGGTCAGTTATGAATTTGAGGCGAGGCTGAATGATGAGCCAATCTTTGATGTCTTCGTACGCCGAACGTCCAATCAAATCGATACACGAAAAAAATCACTGACATTAGATGTCCGTCTCGATGAAATGTCACTTGATGACCTTGTTGCAGCTATGGGGGTAGGGGATAAGGATGATGATAAACCCGAAGAGAGGCATCAATTAAACTATCGGATCCTATTTGGTGATGAGGCCAATTTAAGCCCAGTACACCGACGTACACGAATCAAGTTTTTAAACAGCTCCAGGTACAGGCGCGTCAGGTTTCAGTGGAGGATTGACAGTGGTGACATTAAAAATATCGACGATCTGAATGAGATTGCTATATTTCTTTTACAAAAAGAAAAGGCAGTCAATTTGAGTTGACTGCCTTTAATTGCCTGGCATATCAGCACCCGATTAAAACAGCGAATGCGCGGCATTAATTGCAAACGCACCGTCATTTTCTCGAAACCAATCTACTAGGCGATTGTATTGATCGAGTAACATGCTTTTACTGAATGAGCGAAAGGTAGTGAAAGGGATTGACTTAGTTTATCAACTAGCACGAAAAGGTCGTTTTCGACGTGGGTTTTCACTTCCTGTAGTGTACTAAATTCCTGCCCGTCTAGACTGTATCTTGTAATCTGTGTTACTGTTTTCATACGTCACCGCACATGCTTTTAATTTCGTCTAGGTTGTGTATTTCAGCGTCCCACCCTAGATACTCTAGCGCGGCCTCTGCTAACTCGGCGCTGTCAAAAATGTTTGCATCTGTACCGGCCCTTTCGTCTGCACATTCAAACCAATAGCCAGTTTTGCCAGTTTTCAGAGTTCCAACAATCACTCGGTCAGTCATTTTAATCCCCTTTAGTTAGGAAACACAATTAGTATAGTACAAATTGCAAACACAATTGAGAAAACTGTGATTAATTTTTCAGTGCGATTTAATGGAGCCATAGCTATTTTCCTACAATGTGACGCTAGCAACAACTAGCGCCAAGGCAATTAGAATTAAAACCTCAGTGAGAGGGGTGAGTTTTGGTTTATTCATGTTACAAGTTCGCATAGGCTGAGGGGAATGGGGTTTGGCCGTAGTTGTCAGAGTAAACCCCCTGACGAATTGGGCGAGGTGTGACGGGCATAGGTTTAAAACAAAACAAGCGAATTAATAAGCTTTTCATTGCTGTAGCTCTCTTTGTGTTTGTGTCTGCTAAATGTAGCAGAGTGTTAGATTGATTGCAACACTAGATTACGTTCGCTGATAGCATTACTAGCGGGTTTCACTGCGCTGCACGCACTGTGAGCAGCTACCGCAACCACTACCAAGATCAAAGCTAATTTTTTCATCGCTGCACCTGTCTGTTTGCTTGCCTGTTGAGGTAAATATAGCAGCATTGAGACAGGAACACAACGCTACACCGCTACCGTTCGTCGGGTATTTCTACTAGATCGCTCGCTTCAATGCCAGCACTCGGGAACCAAATCGAAGCGAAACTTAAATAGTGCCAATCGTTTGTAGATGATCCGTCATTCCACTGCTCCGACTTTCGCTTATAGTACAGCATTGCGGTTGATGGATCATCTACTGATGGTAAATAGTGAGTGGCACCATATTTTATAGCGGCCTCGGAGTGCGTCATTTTTCTGCCTCGTTGTGTGTTTATGTTTAGTAAATAGTAGACGGACGTAAGTTGTGTGCTATTTACTCTACCAGAATAACTTTTGTGGCACAGAGTTTGCTACGGACTTGGCGAGTAGTGACAATTACTTTTTTATTATTATAGTTCGTAATAGAATAACCCAGCAAGGAGTTGACTCCCGTTTGTAATTGTACTAGCCCGCTGCGCGGGTCGCAGACTGACAACGTAAAACTGTAGCGGGGGTTGCCGTAGCTGCTAGTGTCAATTCTCTCAATATTGCTAATAGTGCCGACCAATTCGCAATCTGATTTTTTCATTTTAGTCCATCTCAAAAAATAGGTTGTTTTTAACTCGACGTAATGTAACAGAATCAGACAGCACCAGTCCGCAGGTCGTTTTGTGCTCAAATTGTGGCTCGTTGTCGCTGACATATTTCAGCGCATTAATTAAACTGTTAACTAGCCCGACGCGGTCAGAGTCTAACGACTGCCCTGGGTTGTCGAGAATTGTGATAATAGTAGCTAGTTCAGTTTTTTTACTGCGTAGAGTATCCGCAATGATTTCAGTTTTTGTATCGGCAATGAGTTTTTTGTGTTGACGATTAAAAAACATGCTAGAACCCCCCAACTGGGGTGGCTACCCAAGCCGCGCCCCTTGCGGTTTTGCGATTTTTACGCATTTTTTTGTGCTCATTGCGTGCTGTTTTGTCGTTTTTTCTCAATGTTTTGCTCATGCTATTCGCCTCGAATTTCGTTAATTTGTTCGCTTTGCCATTCATTTTAGCAGATTCAGCACTATCGATGATAATCCGCACACAGCTCATCGTATGTTCCAAGCACCCCACTAGAAAGCATCCCAAAAGCGGTGTTTCCACCCCACTCAGTAACCTCAAGCGCGAGGCTGGCGGTCATTTCTGAGGCGTTCATTTCGGCTAAACGTAGCACATTTTCCTCGGGCCTAGTGTGGTCTAGGTTTTTGGCGGCATCTTGACGGGCTAAATCCAGTGAATCCCCTACGCCCCAGATAGCTCGATCATCATAAGCGGCATATTTTTTCATTTTAGTTGTCCTATTTTGCGTGTCTGAATAGTGTAGCAGAGTCGTTTAGGAATTAGCAATTGTTTAGTTTTAGTTTTTAAACAATTGCGACGATTGTGCCGCTGTATAGTGTAGCGTGAAACAGCGGGCTTTTTGAATAAAAACGCAATTCTGCGCGCATTTTGTTCAATGCGCTCATGAATTTTGAGCGCAAATCGCTGCGTTTTAATTTGTTAGCAATGCCCAAGCCGCGTTTTGCAGCTGCAATAGCGCGCTCTAATTTGTTCAACAGATTAGCGATTGTCGTTAATTTTTTCATTTTTCTGGCTCTCGTTGTGTTGGTGTTCGGTAAATGTAGCAGCGTTTTAGATTGATTGCAACTTTTTTTTAATTGCGGCTTGCACTATTGCTCAGCTCATGTAGTTAATGTAATACAAGTAAGCGCCTACCGCAATAGGTTAACGTAAATAAATTAGTAAATAGCAAAGAACATAACAAAGCTATCAAACGGATGCGGCAAGAACACCGCATTATTTATTTTCGTACTGCGCCCCGTTTATAACGGCGTTACGGCAATAGTTTTGCACAGTTTTTACTACGAGCAACCAAGCCAGGGCCAGGGAAGACATTTTTTTTTTCACCTACCCTTGCACTTCGCTGAGATTGTGCTAAATTTACGTATATCGATGATACAGCGCAGGCTAAGCCCTAAAGCGCGAAGGTAATCCACCCCTGCCCGTTATTCCACCCCCTCCCCC
>JACCDR010803602.1_pt1 | contig 41674 bp, 54 predicted proteins | sample 7446431 | NCBI WGS metagenome assembly JACCDR01 (sample SAMN15323443, study PRJNA562643) | freshwater metagenome | isolation source: river surface water | place: USA:Blue River Watershed | collected 2017-08-17
CCCTGTGGCCGGACCTACTCAGACCACTACGATCCACCTGCCTTGCCTGTGGGCAGGTTAGATACTTCTCTTCAATATCGGAAGAACACTTAATCAGAAAGGAGTTGGGCGGTGAAACCAAAAAAGCCAAAAGGTAGATGTTAAACGAGCATTCATATTTCAACACTATCTTCAAGGAGGAGATCATGGCTCAGAAGAAGCAGAAGAAAGCCAAGCCCAAGAAGCAGCAAGGCCCGGTCGTAACCGGCGGCAAGAAGGGCAAGAAGAAAAAGTAAATGGCTGAGACTATCCAGTATATCGGGGCAATGTTGGCCTCTAAGTTGGGGGGGCCAATAGAAAAATACGCCATAACACAACTGATGGGTATGAATATTAATATGAACCCTAAAGTTGTTACTGCTTATGGGGCTAAAGGCGATGGCGTAACGGATGACACTTCAGCCATACAACAAGCCGTAACTGCTTGCGGCGATAATGGGGTCGTAATTTTTCCAGAAGGAACTTATAAAATTTCAGGGATTACCATAAGCGGAGACAATATCAAACTTATGGGGGTCGGTAGTTGTAGCTTGTTGGAAAGATTATCAGATGCAACAGGGACCATGATTGCAGTAAGCGGGGCTGCCTTCAGCATGGAAGGGCTTAAAGTCCAGGAAGCAGCCTCCACCTATACCAATACCGGGGCCTTGCTCAAAACCTCCAGTGTGTCCGATGTGCGGATTACCAACTGTTGGTTTAATTTCGGGTATGACCAAATATACTGCGACATCAGCGACAACGTAATCATCACTAACTGCATCCTGGAAGCGGCCCGGCGTAGTGGTATCTACGGGAATCAACTCAGCCTGTCTAACATCAACACCAACTGTTTCTTCGCACATGGGTTAGATAGTTCTAACGCCCTGGCCTCAATTTACATTCAGAAAGACAGTGGGTATTCGTTCAAAGCCAACAACGATAATATTGTTGGCAACTATTTCTTTTATGCCCGCTACGGCCACTTCATCGCACTCAAGGAAGTCAAGGGGGCGCAGATAGTCGGCAACTTCTTCGGGTTGGCCGGGATGTATAACAGTGGAACCAAGGACGATATAAACCTGGACGATTGCGAATATGTTTCGATCACCGGGAACACATCGAACCTTGTCTACAATAGTTATATCGGTAGTGATCGTGCCAGCCGATACTGCATCAACGCGGATGCGGGATGCTCTAAGATTACGGTAACAGGGAATACCCTGGAAGCCGGGGTAACTGGAACCATTAACGACCTGTCATCGGACGGCATGGTTAAAATCGGCAACGTCTACAGTGCCGCTACTATGCGGGATGATATAGGGTTGCTGACTACTTCCGACTTAGGGATCGGGACGGCCTCACCCATCTCAGGGATACTTCTGGACGTGCGTGGAACCAACGCCAAGGCCCAGGTAGGAAGCGGAACGACAACGGTTTTCGCCTCTGGTCAATGCGGGTGGGGAGCCAATAACGGGACCGAGAAAGCTATCTTTGGGGTTCAAAGCGGGGCTACATTTGCAGGGGCCAATTCCAATAATGATTTGCTTTTATTAGCCAATAATACCGGGTATGTGAAAATTAGGAAAGAAGGGTTTATCAATATTCCATCATTAACGGCTCTCCCTACCTATGCTAACAATGCGGCAGCAGTGACAGGGGGGTTGGGTGCTGGTGATCTTTATCGTACTGGTGGGGACCCTGACGCTGTTTGTGTAGTCCATTAAAGGAGAATAATATGTCTACTGTTTCGACCTTAATAAACAACATTCGCAGGACGCTACAAGATGAAAGTGATACCAATTATGCGGATGCCGAACTGTATCAGTATTTCAACGATGCCATAGACTATCTTAGCAAGGAATTGGCCCGCTGGAATAGCCGAATAGCCGTAACGACAACCAACTTGTCATACGCTGAACACGCTTATTATGCTTCCTTACCGGCGGGGTTTCTGGCTCTGGCTTCTAATGAGGAAGGATACCCCCGGGTATTCAACGCCTCCAACAATTACGAACGGTTGACGCAGGTGCAACAGTCCGATATGGACGATTGGGAAAACGAGGATAATGACGACGACGGAACCGTAGAACAGTTTTTCATCTACGGGGCCTTGATGTATGTCCACCCGAGGGCAAGCGCGGCCACGACTATCAAGATATATTACCATCCTTTATCGAGCATTACGGACGACAGTAGCACGATGCCGTGGAGTGGGTGGTTTGATAAGCCGGTGGAAGCGTTTGTGACGCGCCAGTGCCGGGCCAGGAGTGAGATGCACGAATACTCGGGGGCCGATATAGCCGACTATGAACGGCTGAAGGCGGCGGCCTGGGACATACTAATGCTACGCGAGAGTAATAATATAACCATGCGCCCTTCAACCAGCATAGGATGGACTAAATAAAATGGCCGGGATCGGGCAGAGGGTACAAGTCAAGTGGGGTAACTTTGCCAAGGGATATAACTCCGTAAGGCAACCCCAAGACATGACCGTTGACGAATTATCGGACGTTATGAATTACCGCTATGTGTCCACACCTTACGGGGTGGGGATAAGTAACAGGCCGGGGTTGACTAAAGTAACGGGGACATCGGCTATCGACACGGCGGCGGTCAAGGACTTCTTCAAGTATGTGGACAGCACGGGCAAGGTATTTTACTTGGCCGCTTGCAATTCCAAGCTGTATTCATCCACATTGGGGACCAGTACGACATTCGGATCGGTGGGGGCATTGGGCAGCACCCGGGGGAAGATGGTTAATTTTGCCGGTAGATGCTGTATCGCTGACGGTGCGGCCATGAAATACTTTATCAGCACCGGGGGGACGGATGCCGGGACGTTTGGGACTTGCACGGGGACACCGCCGAGTGCAACCTTCATGGTGGTCCACGGGGACCGGATTATTGCCAACGATACCGCATCAGGGGCCAAGAACGCTATCAAGTATTGTAACGTCAGAGACCCCCAGGATTGGACCACTTCAGGGGCTACCGGGACCATATATATCTCTGAATTTACCGAGACAACCGGGCTAAACAAGTTTTATGGTATCGTGTTGGTGCATGGGACCGGGCCGAAAAATGTAATGGCACTAAGCGGGACCACTCCGCAAGACTTCGCCATGACCAGGAAAATACCGGGGGCGGCGGCAGTAGGTCATGGGCAGACCATTACCCTGACCAACGATGTCCTGTTTCTGGACACACCGGGATTGATTAGTTTCAGGGCATGGGAACGGTTCGGGGACATTGAGCAGAGTATCGTGTCGGATCAGGTTAGTAATAAGGTGATCCCCTACGTGGCGAACACGGTGCTTATGGGCAGAAACCCCATAGATACGCAGGTATTGTTCTATGATACATCCAATTCTTATATCCTGTTTTACGATGCACAGTTTGGGATATGGGGTCAATACTGGTTTAGCCTGGGGACCGGGGTTACGCCGACATGCTTCGAGGATATAGACGGGCAATTATGGATTGGGACCAGTGACGGGCATTTATGGAAGATGGACCTGACCGAAAGCATTTGGCAGGACAACTCCGTTGATTATGACCTATATTGGCGTAGTGGGGCCTTTGATAACAAAACAATCTTGAAAAAGCACGCTAAATGGGCGAATGCCCAAATATCGGCCAGTGCAGGGGCCAGTGCCAACGCAGTATTCTACAAGGACTTGTCGGATGCCCCGTTATCCAGCTTGGCATTAACCGCGGCACAGGAGAGAATACTAAGCACCATGACCGGGACCGGGGACACGGTGACGCTGGCGACATACGATGTCGAGGAAGCCGCGGGGGTGTTCAGCCGACAGTCTATTAATTTTGAGTTTAAATATGTTCAGGCGGGTATGATAAGCTGTGACCCGAACAACAGCCGCATGACCGTAAACGAAGTGGCTTTAGAAGTCAACCAATTACACCGGAACTAAAGGAGGGATGTTATGAGTAAGTCTGTTATTGTCGGCACGGATACCGTTTATGCGGCATTGATTACACGATGCAACGCTAATTTCACAGAACTGTATAACATGCTAACGGGGGTGGCCGCTTCGACCCTGCTTACGCCTACCATCGCCAGTTTTGCCAATGCTACCCATACTCATGCTAATGCGGCAGGGGGTGGGGCTACCTTGACCAGCCCTACCATCGCCACGCCGACTATTACCGGGACCACGACCACGATTGCCACGGAAGCATGGACACAAGTTTCATCGTTCGGCACCAGTTGGGCGGCTGGTGATGATGTATTCTATATGAAAGACCCTATGGGATTTGTTCATTTGGAGGGTACTGTTGTATCTTCTATTGACAATAACACAAATGTTATTTTTACCTTACCAACTGGATATGTACCGGATAAAACATGGATTGGGTGGAGGGTAAAGGATAGAGTAACATTAGAAATGGGAACATTAACTATTGCGGCATCAACGGGGCAAATTACCGGGTCTAATGTGCAGGATTTAAGTGTTTTTATATTGGACGGTATAGTTTTCAAGGCCGCCTAATGAACCGTAGAACATTCATATCCTTGGCCTTTTACTACCCCTTGTGGGGCCGTATAAGGGTCAAGGGCGAGTATCCGAAAGAGGGGAATGGTAGGGGCAGGGTAAGACCGAAAGAACGCCTGATAGTCGATGATGCGCACATGCAGGTAGAATTTGCATGGGAACAATTAAACCGTATTTAGGAGGGTAAAGAAATGGCTGATGATTGGGAAAACTTTGATTGGGGTAGTTCACCTACTCCCACCGCTAACGAACCGACTATGAGCGCTATGTCTGCTCCTGCATCTGCTTCTTCCACACCGGGTTTGAAAGCAAAGTCCTGGGGGTCCACCAACATGCCGACATTCTGGTCTGATTGGGCCAAGAACTACTTCGGCGGTGACAGTAACAGAATGGGGCTTGATAAGCAGAACTATGCTTGGAGTAATTATTTCGCCGGTGGCCCCAAGTATCAAGGCCAGATAGACCAGAACGTCAACCGGCTCAATGACTTTTGGGGAACCTACCAGCAGTTACCAGGGCAGATTGAGAATAAACGCAAAACTTTGATAGACCAGATTTACGCCAATCTCCCCCAAATGCGGGAACTGTATCAGCCAACGATGGAGGGTATGAGCCAGCGGGGGATATTGAACAGCAGCATTACCGGCGATGCCTTGGCTGAAATTCAGAAGGGTGTCAATCGGGACATTGGGTCTCAGGTAGCCGGCGCGAATACCTGGGCCGCGGACCAGAACATCGCCCATACCACGAATACACCGGCTATTTTGCAATCTATTATGAGTGGGATAACCGGGGCCAGTAATCAGAATATGAACTTTGGGCAGACTTCGGCTAACGTAGCCAGTAATCAGCAACAGCTTGTCAATTCCCTGTTGGAACTGATGCGTAACCAGACGCAAGGGTCTGAGACTTACAACGTATAGGAGGGCATGACATGGCAATCGGTGATTATTTTTCAAATATGTTTTTGGGCGATGCCGGTGGGCAGGAAGAAAGCGGAGACACTAAACGTGGTATCCAAGAATTGTGGAAGATTTACCAACAGGCTTATAACGTCAAGCCGGTATTCAATGCCAAGACCCGCCAATGGGTAATGCCGTCTGGGGCTGTGCAGCGGTTCCAGATGTTGCTACCTTTGATTAATGCACAATTACAGGCCAGCAGGAAACAGGGTGGGCAGGGTGGAAACGATAAGGGTATCTTGGCCCCTTTACTGACCAAGGGTATAAGCGGGGCCGGGAATTGGGCCTTAGATAAAGCCGGTGGTTGGGGTGGGCTGATGGATAAAGCATTGGGCGGTGTAAAAGGTTTATGGGATGCGGGGGCCGATAAGTTAAATTATTCTACCGATTACGGGTTTGACCAGCAAGCTGCCCAGGATTTGGACAATGCTTTTTCCGGTGGTGGAGGCGCACCAGCGATGGATATTCCCCAGACTTACGATGCCGATATAGGCGCGGACCTTTCGGGATTATCCGGCTTTGATGGTGGTGATATGAGCTGGGCCGACACGCAAGATTTTCAGGACGCTTTAGATTGGGATAGCGCATTCGGAGGGTATTAAAATGTCAAAGAATTGGGACACCACTAAAGACCAAGCGGCACGGATGGCGATTAAGCATGCGCCGAGGATAGCCGCCGAGTTTGGGGCTAATGCGGGAACGCAAGGAGCATTAGCCGGGGCCGAGGCGGGGTCAGCTTATGGGGCTGATGTGGCTGGTTTGGCCGGGGCCGGGACAACAAGCGCAAGCGGGCAAGGGCTTTCCGGTATGTCAGCCGGTGGGTATGCTTCTTTAGCAGCCCCACTTATTATGACCTATCTTGCCTATACCGGGGGGAGCCATATGAATACTCCCCTTCGTAAACGTAACGAGATCGGAGGGATTGGTAAATATATGACCGATTTATTTATGGGCAAAGATGTTACTCCAGAAAGCAATTATGGGTTGTTTAACCCTTATGGTTTTGATCCTGGGGCGCAGTCTTGGGGTGAAGGAATGCAGGGGAAAGCACTTAAACGTAAATATACCCCGTATGAGGCATTGACACAGTTTGTTATTCCCAACTTAACTTATAGTGGTGGGAAAGAAATTAATGCGGTGACATCGCCTGGTCAGTTTTATAATTATCTACGTGGCAACGGGATCACCGGGGATTGGTTAAAAAGCACATTGGGGACTGATTTAAGCGAATGGGCAGACCCTAACTTTGATTTTAAAAACCTTGCTATGGGCAGAATGAAAGACCTCACCCGGGAGAACGCCAGGACCGCAGCGACAAGTGGGGACTTGAATGCCAGAAAGAACTGGTATGAACAATTTGACCAGTATCTAAAACCGGAAGAAGCGGCAGACCCTAATTTTACCGATTTGACAATGAACCCCGGGGTAAATGATATTATGGCCCAACGTCAGGCTAACCCTAACTGGTGGCTTGGGGATACCTTGCAGGGCGCGGAGAAAGAGGAATGGGAACGGGGACAGACTGAACAGGAAATGAAACGCTTACAAGGTATGGTATAGGAGGGTAATATAATGGATTGGGATGCGATGATGAATCAGGATTGGGACGCCGATCAGAAGTTTTACGATAATCGGCGGGAGCAGGAAATGGCCAACCAAGCTATGGTCGGTATCATCCAAGACATGATGTCCCGATCCGGTAATGAACCTTTGGACATGAACGACCCCGAGTTTGGACAGAAAGCGGCGATGGCCCAGAAGAATATGGGGACGTATGGGCTGGAAGGATTGGCCGGCAACGAGAACCTTAAACACCTGGACACTAACAGGGTCGGCAGTTTAGCCAGCACCTTCCTAAAGATGCAACAGGCCCCCGATGACTTCCGTATGAAGGAGTTTGAACGGCGGCAGACCCGGCAGCAGGGTATTGAACAAGCCAGCGCCGCTAAGATAGCGGAGCAGCAAGCCCGTAAGACGAAGGCCCTGGAAATAGACATGGCTGAGAAGTCTGGGCAGTTGACACCGGAGCAGGCGCAACAGGCTCGTATGGTGCTGTTTGGGCTACAGCCGCAGGCCCGGCAAGCCCCTACGCAGCTTGAAATATTCAAGCAGGTTCAGAATATGCCTCCTGAAGAACGTGCCGCTTATTACCGGCACTTACAGGAAACGAACCCCAAGGCATTCCAGATCAATACCGGGGGTGGGGATAAAGCCTCCAATTATCAGATCATGCAGGATGACCAGGGGAATTTAGTCAGGATTAATAAACTTACCAATCAGGTTGAACCAACAGGCATTAAGGGTAAGGGGAAGAGTAACGAGGCTACGGTGGGTGAAGTCATGCGGGTAAAGACGGATGACCGCAGGGCATTAGACAACCCGAACAACTACGATTTGACGGACGATGAGTTTGCCACGGCCATTAAGACCAAGATGATACCGCCCGGGGCAAGGTTGAAACCTGAAATCTTAGATGAAATAAACCAGAATCATGCGATGGTCGGGTTGCCTCCGCTTCAGCAGGAACAGAAAACTTACAATACTAAATATGAAATACCAGGGGATAAGTATATACCTGATGTGGCTAAATACCATCCTGTTTATCAAGGTGCTAATTGGTTTTTGAATAAACTTGGCGGTCAAACAACCGAATATGGTGGTATCAAACCAGTTCAGCAAGGACAACAACCAGCAGCACCGGCCCCTGCACCTATTCAGCCTCCCCAACAAACGGCGCAACCGCAAGGCTACAAGAGCGCGGATGATGTCAAGGCCGCTTTTCAATCCGGTAAAATATCCAGGGAAAAGGCGAAACAAATCCTTCAACGTAATTTCGGGATGAAATAATGAGAGCCGATGAGTTTTTAGACGCTACTCCGATACTTGCCGCCGATGACTTCTTAGATGCCCCGCCAGAGGACTACACCAATACCGGGGGTGGTGGCGGCAGTATGCCCCAAATGGACTTGACCCCGGACCAGACCCCTATGGGATCAGAAATGGGGTTTGGTGAATACCTCAAGACATTAGGCCAGAGTGCCGCACATTTAGGCATGGGCGCACTTTCCTTCCCGGCAAGCATACTGGCCGGGGCTGGTGGGATAATCCAAGGTAAGGGCGTACAGGGCGCGAGAGAGGCACAGGAAAGGGTAGGCAAGTTCTTCACGCCCAACGTAGGCCAGTTGACCCCTACGGCTGAAGAGTTTTTAGGGACTACGGGCAAGATACTTTCCGCACCGAGGGAAGCCGCCGGGGAATTGGGGGCGAGGTATGGGGGGGAAACCGGGCGATTTGTCGGGGAAACAGCCGCCGATATTCTGATGACCCTTGCGCCTATGGCCCCGCGGGTGGTCCGTAACATTGGGGCTTCTAAATGGTGGTGGGACTTGAACGGGGGAACAAAGGCACTTGTAGTGCAATCCCTTGACGATATGATTAAGCGGGGCTACTCCGAAGGAGAAGTGCTTAGAAGGTGGAGCAACCCCGATTACAGGGCGCAAGCCTTGGCCCGCAGAATTAAGCCTGAGAACGCCCCGGGAGCCGAGCCTATGGTTACCCCTGCACCGCCGCCGCAGACACCGCAGGGACGGCTTATGAGGCCCACAGGTAACAAGCTACCGGAACCTGCTTTCAGTGTAGAGGATCGTATGGGGTTGACCGCCGGGGCATACCCGGGACGTATGGCAGGGGAGAATGCTCCCTTCAGCCCTGAATTGGCCGAGCAGTTGAACCAGCCCCCGGCTTTACCGGCAGGGCAGGGGTTTGAATTAGAAGGGCAACCGTATTCCTTTAAACAGCCTCCCCCAAGTTTCCCACCTATGCAACCCGGACCCGGTATAGTTATGGACATCGCACAGGGCGAAGGTGGGCAACCCGGGTATGTGCCGAGCAATATTGCACCGTATGAGCCTACACCTATACCGGAAAGCAGGTTCGTCTTCGATGATACGCCATCTGCCGATTACTCACAAATACCAGAAAGGATTAACGGTTTAAAGTACAGACAAACAAAACAAGAATTATTAGACCAAGGCTATACACCGGAACTTGCTGATTTCTTGTTAAGAAAGCAAGAAGATAGAGCTAATGGTTTTGCTGATGTTGGAAGTTGGGGCAGGACTGAGTTATTAAATCCTCCTGCCGGTAGCAAACGTATGGAAAGCGGAGACAGAATAACTGTATATAGGGCAGTACCTAAAGGTAAGGATATAAATATTGGCGATTATGTTTTTACTAACAAAGACGATGCTTTAGAATTTGTTAATACGGAAGGTAAAAAACGTGGGCAACCTGTTATTGTAGAAAAAGAAATATCGGCTAATGAACTAATTGTTCCTAACGAAAACTATCCCGGTGAGGCTATTTATGCACCGACTACACCAGACCTTGCCACCACAGCACGCCCGCCTGTAGCAGAGGCGAGGGTGGATACGCCCCGGGACCAGTTTATGAAGAAAGTCAAGAAGGCCCGGGCCAAGAAGGAACCGGAGACCCTTACCCAATGGATTAAGGAAAAGGGTGGTATATGGGATGATAGCGCACCGGGAGAGGTAAGACAGTTTGGAACCAAAGAAGCAAGAACGGTTGGTCTGGTAAGTAAAAAGAACGGGAAGACCCTGGATGAACTGGCGGAACAGGCACAAGGGGAATGGCTGCCGGAAGGGGCTACGGCTAACGACTTCACCGATTTGATACGGCAGGAAATCCGGTCTTTGCGGGAACGTAAACCAGAGATTAGGCCCCGCCGGTTGGGGGACATTTCCCAATACGAGAAGCAGATAGCCGATCAGGAAGCAAATTACCTTACCGAGCAACAGGCTAACATTGACGATTTGCAGAAGCAGGGGTTTGATTACCTTGGCCCGAAGGGGAAAATAGCGGCTGGTGATTTAGGGCAACCAGGAACTAAAATCATACGGAATGGGGAAGAGTTTACTTCTAAAGGGTTTGACAATGAAGGTAATGTTATTTTAAAAGATGGAGAAACCATTAAGGTAGACCCGTTTGAAACGGTAGAAGCTGAAGCATTTAAAAAATCTAATCCATTTAAAATTATACGAGAAAGGTTGGATAAGGAACAAAATTTAAGAGAAAGATTTAAAAAAGACAATGGAGAAATACCTTTCAAAGTAAAAGTTTATGAAGGTGATGGTATAGATAAATATGCCATTGTCCATAAATCATTACGGTATCCTGGTAAATGGCAAGTTTCACGGTTTGATGACAAAGGACCGTGGGGAGATTCCACCCATAATACCTATGAAGAAGCCTTAAAAGAAGTGCAAATGTATGGGCAAGCCGATTTAAACGAGGCAGAATTTCCGGCTGTAAAACAATCTAAGCCTACCCCAAAGTGGGTTATGGGGGAAAGAATACCGTTTGGCGTGGATGTTATTGATCCTACCGAGAAGAGACCGAGGGTAAAACCTGCCATGAAACAAGGTGGGTTGTTCGATGCCCCTGAACCTGCACCAACTCCTAAGAAGGGTGGCAAGAAAATAACCGTTGAGCAAATGACGATCCCGGCACGGGGAGAAAGCCCATCGAATACTCAATCCTTCCCAGGCCCCCAGATAGCCGGGTTTGTTCAGCCTGGGGAACGTGGCCCGAGCAGGACACCTACGTTTCCCAAATCTCCGCTTGAGGGTGGGATTGCGCCGGGGAGTAGGGCGCATTTGGTTAAACCTACTGATGACATAGGTTTGACGTATGGAAAAATGGGCGAGAATAAGCCCATCGAATCCCTACCAGTCAAAGAACGTCAATTAGGCAAACGGGAAGAGGGCAGGTTCGCTCCGGCGGTATCGGCCGATGAACTGGAAAGGGTAAAGAACCTCAAGGAATTACCAGCCAAGAAGATACTAAGTGGTGGGAAGCTGGACTTTTCCCCTGAACCCACGGCATTTACCTTTGACAAACTTGGTGCAGATGCCAAGGAGATGTTCCAAATCCCTGTGCGTAAGGCCGACCATCAGACGGTAAAGGACCAGTTTGAATACAAGGCCGAGATTGCTAAGTTAAAAGAAGGGCTACCCAAGGGAGCCAGTAAGAGGATCGGGCAATACATGATCGGTCTTGACCCCAAGGGGCGCACCATGCTTAAACAGCAGGGCATGGAGGTTATTGACGCTACCAAGTTGACAGAGGCCGAGAAGAACGTGGTTCGGTGGTGGAACAAGAAGGCCGAGGACTTCTTCGTTCAGGTGAACGGGGTCAGGGAAGCCGCAGGGCTGGAACCGATGAACAAGCGGGAGAACTACATCACCTTCCTCCGCGACCTGGATGCCTACGCCGAGGCCGGGATACCCATAGACAAGCCGGGGATGATGCAGGAGTTGGTGGACAACGATGCCCTGCACCTACGGACGATCCCTTTTGGGTTTGCCAAGTCCCGCACCAAGGCCATTTACCCGATAGAAACAGACTTCTTTAATATCGCCAAGAGATACGGCAATACGGCTATCCGGTTTAAGAACATGACCCCTCCTATTGCCAAGGGCCGGGAATTAATCGGAAGCTATGATGAGTGGAACCCCAAGGCCGAACAGCCCCAAAGCTGGAGTTTGCGGGACAGCCACCCGGAGACCTTTAAATTCCTACAGGGCTACCTTGACGCGGCCAGCGGGACCGAGGGCCATGTGATGCCTCCCAAAATCGAGAAGGTGCTACGGTCAATCCGTAAGAACATAACCGGGGCTACTTTGTCAGGCAATACCAGGAGTGCTATCGTCCAAGCTACCAGCTTAAAGGAAAGTGCCGTGGAATTAGGACCGAAGCACTTTGCCGAAGGTCTTAAACGGTGGGCCTCCGGGGAAGGCGCGGAAGCTGTAGAAAAATCTAATGTGTTAAAAGGCCGGGAGATGGATGTATCGGTCAAGGAAATCATGGACGCCGCCGGCGGGAAGATACCGGCTACCGGGGCCATGAGGATACCGGCCAAGGCCGTTGAAGGGTTGAGTAAGGGGAAGCGGATCGCTACCAAGTATGGCTTTCTTCCCCTGCGGATGATTGACCAGCAGGTCGCCCGGATAACCTGGTTGGGGGCCGAGGCCAAGGGTAGGGCTTTAGGGTTGGAAGGGGATGCCCTGATTAACTATGCCGATGATATTACGGTGGAAACCCAGAGCAGCGGGAACCCGATTGAGATTTCCCCTTTGCAAAGGACCGAACTTGGCCGTATGTTCACGGTATTCCAGAACTTCACCATTAACCGTTACCAGTTTGTAAAGCAGAAGATATTAGGGATTGGAACCGGCAAGGGGGTGTCGTGGCCGAAAGCCCTTGGCTATCTGCTTACCTTGGAAGCCGTGGGGACCGTGTTCGAAGATATGCTTAACACTCAATCCCCTGACCCTTCCCCCGTGGGAACCTTTATCCGTAAGACCAGCGAGACAGGAAACCCGGCTAAAGGGGCTGGATATGCCGCCAGGGACGTTTTAGAAAGCCTACCGGGTATGTCCGGGTTGCGGTATGGTTCCGGGTTAGGTGGTGCGCCCATAGACTACAGCCGGGATGTCATGGGATATTTCAGTGATAAACCCGACTGGCAGAAGAAAGCCCTGTTGGAACTGGTGTCTAAGGGTGCCGGTGTCCCTGGAACGGCCCAGATAGCCAAGACTAAACGGGGTATGGACCGGGGCAAAGAATGGTGGGAAGCTATGTGGCTAACTGAGAAACGGTCACATAAGGAACCCTCCGGGGCTGTCAGGGTGCGCCGATGACCTGCCATTACTGCGGGTATCCGGCGGCAGAACGTATTAAACGCCCTCAACGTGGTCTTATTGAAACCAAATGCCCAAGGTGCGGCAGGCATGAGATCATCGCACTACGGGGCGCGCAGGAAGCCAAGAAGCCTATAATGGGCGAAGAACCAGTAACATGCCGTAGTTGAAGTGAATAACGGGCCGGGTCCGGTCCACCACTACCTCCCCCGTAAGGCAATCAAGCCTGCACCCTAAAAACTGAAGGCGTGCAATCCGGGGAACCCCGGCGGGGGAGAAACCAAAAATATAATAGGGTGCGACGGCTTAAAGGGGTTGCCTCCACAACCCCGCCCTAAAAAGCATGGAGGTGCTAAATGAAAGAAATCAAATTAACAAAAGGATATGTTACTTTAGTTGATGACGAAGATTATGATTACTTATCAAATTTTAAATGGCATGTAGCGTGTAAAAAAAGAAAATCTATAACGCTTTACGCCCAACGATGTAGCAGATTAAACGGTAAAATAAAAAAACATATGCTACATAATATTATAATGAAACCTCCATTTGGTTATCAAGTAGACCATATAGATAGAAATGGGCTAAATAATATAAAAAGCAATTTGAGAATTTGTACAGTAAATGAAAATTGTAGGAATGTCTCTAAATATAATAATAAAACATCTATTTATAAAGGGGTATCTTTTGTCGCCAGGAGAAGAAGATGGTTAGCTAAAATAAAAATCAATAAAAAAGTGATAGAAATAGGAAAATTTAAGAATGAGATGGAAGCTGGAATGGCTTATGATTTTGTGGCAAAAATCTTATTTGGTGAGTTCGCTTATCTTAACTTCAATAAAACGCTTCAAGACATCCCCCAAAATAAAACATACCTAAATTTACGTCTGAATAAAATAGAAAAACTAATAAAAGTTAATAATCTGCAAGAAAGTTAGCAAATCGAAGCAAATCAAAGTTACCATATAGCAAAATCAAACACTTACGTTTTAAAAAAGCCTTAAAACCAGTTTGACGGCCTAAAAAACCTGTGATTTAATTGTGGCCATGAAAACACAAAAATATATCCAAGGCGAAAGTTACGACCTGCCAGACGGAACGGTCGGGACGTTTATAGAGATGGATGAGTATGACGAAATGCGCTTCATGGTAAATGGCCGTGAAGCGTATTTCTTTTTACAGGATATGCCAGTGACTAACCGGACGAACAACCTCCTACGTGCCTATCCCGGGGGCCTAGTACCCGGGAAGAAAGGTTAAGTCATGATAGACATTAAGCACATGCAAGAAGCGGATGAGGCCCGGCGTGAGGCAATCATTGACAACCTTATGACCGATGAAGACCTGTTCACAATGGCGGCACGGTCCTACGCCAATTCTTATCACCATCTTATCCCTAACAAGTCTTTTTTGGACTACGCCGTAGGGTTGATCGAGTCCATGAGCAGCGCGGCCTATACCCGGGCATGGATGAATGAGGAAGCCGCCTGATGGCAACCATCTACGCTTCCTGCCTTTTCTGCAAGTCGGAATTCCCCATTGAACCACGTTGTATTCGGCTTAAAAATTTGCACCATCACTGCATATTGGCAGATCGGGATTATAAATCGGCCAAGATGAAAGCCTGGAACCGGAAGAAAAACAGGCACGTTCTTTCAAGCAGGGCCTCCGCCTCCTGTCTCTATTGCCGCGAAGTGTTTACTTTGCGCCCAGACCGTAAGCAACGAACCCACGGATGCAAGAAGGCACAGGCGGCACGCAGAAACAGTTACGACAAAACGGATACTAAAAGACGTATCCGAGAACTTCACGCCGAAGAACACAAAGCCACCCGCATTAAAGATAACCTGCACGTTTGCCCTAAATGCAAGATCGTCATGACGGCTAACCATTACGCATGTTCACAGTGTTGGGCGAAGATTGACAGCATGGGAGACATCGAAACCATTATGGCCTGGAACACCGGGGAGAGTCGCAGGGTGTCCCGGCCACGGGCGAGCCATGATTGGGCGTATTAGAAAGGGGGAGTGAATGAACATCACGATACACCGGAAATGTAGGGACATCGACGGGGCCTTACTGGTCAGGATGCTGGCCCGGAAGAAAGAGATGGAGGCGAAGGGCAGTCTGTTGGCCGATCAGGTGGTGGAGGGGCTGCCTGGGGTGTTGGAACGGGCAGGTAAATATCTGGTGCTGGCCATAGCTTCCGTGTTTGGGGCTGTGGTGGTTGTTCAGGTAGCTAAATTGGTGCTGCAATGACAGGTTTCTTATCAGGAATATTCATCGGCTTTTTACTCGGGGCGGCATTTATGGCCCTGCTGGTAATCACAAGGGAAAGGGGGTCTGAATAATGGGATTACCTGATTATAGCCAAAATCCGTTTATGGTCGGGTCACAGAACTACCGGCTACTGGAACGTCTGCGTATCGGCCCGGTATCTAATGCCGAGATTGTCCACAAGCTGCGGATGCTGAAATACACCGGGCGATTGTCGGAGATAAGGCGCAAGGGTTTTAACGTCTTAGCTACAAAGGTTGCGGATAAACGGGGCGTGTTTATTTACCAACTGGTGCAAAGATGAAGACCAAGGCGCACACCAGATACGTGAATAAGGAAGGGAAGATAGTGCCGGGAGTTACGACTATCTTGGGAATTTTATCGAAACCCGCGCTTGTACCATGGGCGAACCGCCTGGGCCTCGAAGGAATTGACGTAAAGAAGTACGTGGACGATAAGGCAGACATAGGCACGCTGGCCCATGCTATTTGCACGGACCACATGATGGGGGTTAAGACGGATTATTCCCATTATGACCAGCACCAGATAAGCCTTGCCGATAATGCGGCACTGTCATTTTTCGCATGGTTGGAGAAGAACCCCATTACGCCGGTTATCATCGAGGGCAAGTTCGTCAATGAGAAATACGGTGGGACCGCCGACATCTACGGGATACTGGACGGCAAGCCTACGCTGATAGACCTGAAGACCGGCAGCGGTATATGGCCTGAGTATCTTTATCAGGTGGCGGCGTATAAGGAGTTGTTACAAGTCAACGGTTATGAGGTTCAGGAGGTCCGGGTGCTGAACATTCCCCGGGTGGAAAGCGAGAAGTTCAAAGAGGAAATCTACACGGACCGGGAGTTGGAGTTGGGGCTGCGGATATTTAATTCATGCCTGGATATTTACGAGGCGAAAAAACAATTAAAATAGGGAGGGGATAAATGGATATTGATGAAGAATTAAAAATAATAAAATTAAGGTTTGATGCCCATGAGGAGATCCTTCTTTCATTGACAAATGCGCTGTTTGATTTATTAAAAAATAATACATCTGACAATAATTTTAAAGAAATTCTGGAGTTGCAACACAAAACAGCTATAAAGGCATTTGATATTCTGAAAACAGAATTTAATAAATAGGGGGAGGAACGAATGGAAACTCAGGAGAAATATGCGGTGGCAGTAAGACCGGAGGAAGCATTGACCTTGCAACTGGTGGCAAAAGGGTTGTTTAAATCTGGGTTGTTCCCCAATGCCAAGAATGAGTATGGGGCCTTTGCCATTACCCAATATGGGAATGAATTGGGGATCGGTCCCATGATGGCCCTGAAGAACATCAACATCATTAATGGGCAGCTTGCCGCTAACGGGCAACTGATGTTGGCCCTGGCGATGAGGCATGGTGTGACCTTCCAGGTGCTGTCGGAAACCAATGATGAGGTTGCCATAAAGTTTACAAGGGGTCAGAACCAATATACCTCTAAGTTCAGCCGTAAGGATGCGGAACAGGCCGGGTTGACCGGGAAGGATAACTGGAAAAAATACCCGAAGGACATGCTGTATTGGCGATGTGTGGCAAAGGGGCTGAGACGCATCGCTGCCGATGCCGTGTTTGGCTTATATACCTCCGATGAAATAAGCGGTGGGGAAGTGGTCGAGATGGAGGACGTTCAGGACCGGGAGTCTGAAGCGCAGCCTGCCGATGCTGACCCCGAAGTACTACCTGATCCCGGGTTGTTTCCAGAAAAGTTACCTGAACCGGCCACCAAAAATCAATCTGCCAAGGTCAAGAAGGCAATCGAGTGGACGTTACAACAGGGCATGCCGGTGGAGGACGTAGAGGAAGCTGTCGGTCGTTTGAACGAGATTACTGAAGATATGCTGCCGGACCTGAAGGCGGCTTACTTCTCCTGGAAGGACAGCCAACGGCAACCGGGAGAGGGAGAATAAATAAATTAGCGGCGGCCCCCGCCTCGGGCAGAAGGGCGAGGGGTGGAAACGGTGGGCAGACACGAACCGAGTTAACGGGTCGGCGGACTTGCCAGTAGTATTGGGGACTCAGGGTGGGGATAACCTGGGCGCCGTTAAATAGAAGGGAGATCAATGCACAACCACACTATAACCATACCAGGTAAACCGATAGCACAAGCCCGGCCCCGGTTTGCCAGACGGGGCCGGTTTGTGAAGACCTACAGCCCCCAGGAAACGGAGGCCGGGCGCACCTACCTGGATATTAAAAGCCAATGGCGTTTAAAGCCCATTGATTGCCCAGTAGTCGTGTCGATGGTATTTACATGCCCGATACCACTATCCAAGTCTAAAAAATGGAAGGAAGGTGCCAAATCAGGCGAAATAAAGCATGTTGTTAAGTCCGACATAGACAACTACGGGAAATTCTATCTCGACTGCATGAACGGGCTGGTTTGGAAGGATGATTGCCAGGTGTATGAGTTGAACCTTGAGAAGAAGTATGGGGAAGAACCGTTAACCCGTATAACAGTAGAATGGATTTGACAAACTTGGTGGGATTTGGCATTATGGTGGTGTTCAAATGGGTGGCTGCTCCCGCCTTGGGGGTTTTTTAATGACATAACATTAAGCCCGAGTGCCCCCAGACCGTGAGGATGGGGCGGCAACCCTGCCGGAACAGCACTCGGGCTTTTTATTTTAATGAGGCAATAATAAATGGGTAAAAATCCTGCTTTCCAATTCTATCCATCAGATTGGTCACGTGACCTTGAGGAACATCCACTTGAGATAGAAGGGGCTTGGATAAGGATATGCTGCAAGTTATGGTGGGAGGAAACAAGGGGGAGATCAACAAAAAAAATAGAAAATTGGGCAAGAATTTTAAGAGAAAAAAATAAAAAAACTATGCAAATAATTTCATATTTGGATAAGCAAAACATAGCAGATGTGCTTATTGAAAATGACGATATAACCATATCATGTAGGAGGATGATTAAGGACGAATATATAAGGAATATAAGGGCTTGCGCAGGTTCAAAGGGTGGAAACCCGGCATTGTTAAAAAAGGATGTTTGCTTAAGCAAAGAAAACAAGCAAAATCCAACCCCTTCATCTTCTGTTCTTCTGTCTTCTACTTCAGTACTAAGTACCCCCCTACCCCCCAAGGGGGGGAATGGTTCTCTTCCTTCCCCTCCTATGTTTATATCAAAGGAAATTTGGAATGATTTTATAAGACACAGAAAGACGATGAAGGCCCCGTTAACCGGGAGGGCATGCCAGTTAATTTGGAATAAGTTAGAGAAATGGAAGGAGGAAAAGGAATGGAACCCTGATGATATTCTGTGCCAGTCTATAGAGAGAGGCTGGAAGGGAGTGTTTGAATTACAGATTAACGACGATAACCAAGATGATTTTTGGGCTAAGCGTTTGAAACGTGCCCGGGAAATGGATAGAGCCAATGGCATCACGGGAACAAATTGAAAGTTTAATAGGAGAATGTTGGGCTTATTTTAAGACTACCAAGCCAAGCCCGCAGACTATAGAGTCATGGTCAACAGAACTTATTTATATGGACCTTTACCATGCTAATTCGTTTATACTAAATAAATTTAAGAACTTGGATGATTTCCCAAAGAACTTTCCAAAAGCCATAAGAACAATTTACAATTCTTGGCTTGTGTCACAGCCAAAGGAATATAAATCGGAAAAAGGTTGCTCTTTGTGCATGGTTGATGAAGGACTAATCCATGCGAAGAAGAAATTTGGTAGGTATTTCTATACTTTTGCATTTCGATGTGGACATTGTAAAACATCAGATTTGCCGTATCCAGAGGTTACAAGGGAATGGCTTGCAGATAACGGTTACATTCTTGATTGGCAGCATGATTTTAAAGGTGGAACAGATAATTCTAAGAAGAAACGGATAATTGAATTTTTAAATGAGCAACCCAGGCATTACAGCGAACCGGAACCTATACCATTTTAGGAGGATAGCATGACTGAAAAACGGGAAAGCATCGGCGCACTATGGATACAGAAATCCAAGGACGGAAAGACATACCTGTCTGGCAACATCCAGGGCCAGAAGGTGGTTGTGTTTAAGAACGACATGAAAAAGGATGGGGAGAAATACCCGGATTACCGGGTCTATCTGAAGATGGATAATGGGAATTGGAAGAAAGACGATAGTGATGTGCCATTCTAATGGCATTTAAACGAGCGCAAAGGGTCCTACGTTGCGTTTTCTCAGGAAAGTAATGGGTAAGTAAGGGTATGCGTTTATCTGAAGAATTGGCAGGCTTAAAAGGCTTATACCATTTTTCATGGTTTGGCAATATGTAAAGTGTAGGTTATGCTTGACAAATTTGAAGTTTTATGATATGAAGTTGCAAAACGTAATTAAAAGTGCAATTAACGTAGTTTTTTAGTAGTTTATTCAAGTTTTTTAGGGGTTTATTGATTAATAATTATGGCTGGCGGTAGACCTAAAGGTAGTAAGGCTTTGAAATATATGACGTTAGGGCAAATCCTTGAAGAAAAGGGTTGTTGCCCTGAGTTGATACTGGCTGACCAGGCCATCGATCCTAAACTGGATCCTGACCAGCGTAGGGATGCTGCAAAAGCACTGATGCCTTATAGATGGGCAAAACTTTCGTCTATCGAAGTATCCGGTGAACTGAAAGAAACTCATGTCTTAGGTCTGGAACCAGAGGCAATTAAAACGATTGAGAACATCGTTAGCCGTAAAAAATAAAGCCGTTGACATCCTAAAATCAAGTGTGTGGACCTGGGCAATCGCCCACCGGATCGAATTACCGACTGGTGGGCTTTTGCGTCTCAAGGACCATGAATATCAGGTGGAACCATACGATGCCACCGGGGGCTTGGTGGTCTTCCTCAAGGGGGCGCAGTTAGGCTTCTCTGAAATGGCTGTGCTTCGGACCCTGCACGGGTGTGCCTTCCGTTACAACTCAGGCGTTATCTACTACTTTCCCACCAAGATTGACGTTACCGACTTCTCCAAGGCCCGCTTCGGTCCCCTGATTGCCTCCAACGAGGTTCTTCGAAAGCTGGTATCTGATACCGATGCTGCCAACATCAAGCGGGTGGCTAAGACCATGCTTTACCTCCGCGGGTTACGATCCCCTGTGTCGGCTAAGTCTGCCCCGGCTGATAAGTTGGTGTTTGACGAGATAGACGAGGCCCCGGCTGACATGGTGGACTTGGCAAGGAAGCGTCTGGACCATTCCGAGTATCAAGAGATCGAGGCACTATCAACCCCTACGATACCAGACTTCGGGGTTGATGCCCTGTTTCAACTGACTGACCAGCGTTACCGGCAAATCTACTGTGAACCATGCGGCAAATATACTTGCCTTGAAAGAGATTTCCCTGACTGCCTGGCTGAACGTAGGGATGGAACCGTGGTTAGGGTATGCCGTCACTGCGGGAAGGACTTAGATTTAAGTCATGAACGTAACGAATATGTTGCAGACTTCCCGGGCCGACAATGGCACGGCCGTCCGGCTGTAGGGTTCCGTATCAGCCAACTACAGTCGGTCTACGTCAACCCTGCCACGATCCTCCAGGAGTATAAAGACGGCAAGTTTCCCCAGGACTTCTACAATTCCCGCCTTGCTCAAGCATGGATAGACGCTGCTAACCGGCTTGATGTGGCCCATGTGCTTGCACTGGCTGGCAATCATGGGATGGAGTGGACGGCGAAGCAGGAAGTGGCTATAGGGGCAGACATTGGCCCTGTAGTGCATCATGTGGTGGTGGCCCGCAAGGAGTATGGGGGGACTTACCGGGTTATCTGGATCGGTGAGACCGATTGGGGCGGGTTGGATATGCTCATGGAACGCTACCGGGGGACTATGGTTGTGGATGGTATGCCTGAGCCTGCCCGGGTGCTTGAGTTGGGCAAGAGACATCCTTACCGGGTCTTCGGGTGCTTCTACAGCCAGACAGCCAAGACCGTGAAGTATTGGGATGAAACCGACAGCAAGGTGGTTGTCTACCAGGCCGAGGCGATGGACAACAGCCACCAGGTGCTGCAACGTGGTCAGGTTATGCTACCACGTAACAGCTTGGCAGAGGTCAAGACCTTTGCGGTCCACTGTCACAACGTGGCACGGCGCAAGGTGGAGGATGAAGAGACCGGGAACGTCAAATACCTTTGGATCAAGTTAGGTGCTGACCATTATCGCAAGGCTTTTAACTTTATGGTACTGGCAGGGGAGAAGGTTGGCGAAAGCGTCACAGGGGCGGCTAACGATTACAAGGGGCTGCTAAAGAGTGGCATAGCGGCTTCATACGGGTATAGGCACAAATAATGGCTTCCAGATGTAACAGGTGTGGCGGTCTCCCCGAGTTTCAGGGGACTTTATTCGTTAGGGGCAAGGTCTATCACAGGTTTGGATGCACCTGCGGCAACTTTGAAGAGATTGAAGTCAATCCGTTTGGGTATGACCTGGACGATCCAAGGGCGGCACGGACGGCCCGGCTTACGCCTGATTATAGGCAGAGAATGGGGATGTAATGGACCGTGAATTAGGCGACAGCAGTATCGGGACCGGCGAGCAGATAGTTGACACGGACAAGGGTTTCAACGAAGACCCTTACCAGCAGGAGATGCCACCGGAGGCCCCTACGATAGACGAGGAAGAGATACGCGCCTTCATTTTGGCCTGTAAGACGGAGGCCGAGGATGCCCAACGGACGCTGCGGGCTACCTGGGGTGATTTATGGGACAACTACACCAACACGGTTGATTTTGGCAAGAAGAAGGATTGGCAGGCGCAGTTATCGGTTCCTGAAGGCCCGAGTGTAGTCAAGAAGGCCACCAGCCTTATATGCCGTATCCTTCTAAAGACGGATAACTATTTTGAACTTGACCCAGGGCTGATCAAGGATGAGCAACTACCAGGGCAGATTGAAGACCCTGCTATGGCAGGGCAGAAACAATCCATCAAGTATCACATGGACAAGGCCGGGGCCGAGAACCTATACCGGGAGTGGATAGAGGCCGCTTTCGCCCTGGGCCTGGGATACCTCAAATGGTGGTGGGAACCGTGTGATAAAACCAAGCTGGCCGGGAAGCAACAGACCATCATTGAAGAAACCATGATGATGGGTATGCCGATCCTGAACCGGAGGAATGAGGTATTCTTTGAGCGGGAGACATACAAGTCAAGCCAGTTGGTCGGCAAGGTTATAGACCCGCAGTTAATCTTTACTGATCCTGACCATAACTTCTACATAGAAGAGTGCTATGTCACCTTTGACAAGGTAGTTGCCTGGGCAGAGGGCGGTCTATTTGACCCTGCGGCTGTTGAGAAGTTAAAGGGGACCGACTACGCCGAAAGCACGGAAGAGAATGACCGGCTGGTTAGGCTCAAACTGGATAAGCATAGTAATCCTTTCCGCAAAAAGGTGAAGTTACAGACCTTTTACGGTGACATATTGGACCGGGAAAGCCGGGTAGTTCAGAAAAACGCACATGTCATACTGGCTAACGAACTGGTAGTGCTTAATCCGCACAACATCAAAAACCCGTTTTGGCATGGGACGGCGCCATATATCGAATTGGCCCCTGTTAGGATGCTGTTCCGCAAGGAAGGCCGAGGGCTGGTAGAGAACAGCCTAAGTATCTTCCGGGCCATTAATGACATGGCGATGATGACCCTGGACGGTCTTATCTTCAAGTTGGCTAAGATGTTCCAGGGGGATCCGGAGAAGCTAAGGGTTCCTGAACAGTTGAAGTCCATCGAGCCGGGGTTGTTCGTGCTGACAAAGGGTAACGAGCAGGTAATCCGTGAGATACAAGTATCCGATGTCCCCCAAGGGGTCATGGCCGAGACTGATTTCTTGCGTAAGATGGCCCAGAACGACCACGGGGTAAATGACTTCCTGCTTGGTGGGCAGCAGAACAACGTGGACACCACGGCTACCGAGGCCAGTATTAGGAGCGCAGAGGGTAATGCGCTGTTTGAGGGTATAAGCCGGGTGGTGGAAGAGGGCATTGAAAAGTCTGTGATGATGGTTCAGAGCCTTATACTGCAATTCTGGAACGACTTTGACGATCCTGCCTTGATGGAGATGGCGCAAAGGTATGGGTTGCCTTTCGGTGCTAACAGCCGGGAAGCAAGGCTTTTGTGGATGCAGCCTAACCTTAAAGCCAAGGTGCGGGGTATAAGCGGGTATTTCCAGAAGGCCGAGGACTTGCAGAAGTATGTCAAGTTTTTGGAAGTGGCTGGCAAGATACCGCAGATCGCTATGAGGTTAGAGTTAAGGGAAGTGCTGGACCGTATTGTCAGGGCCTTTGACTTTGAAGACCCTGATAAACTGGTCATACCTCCGCAACTGGAGATGATGATTAAACAGGCTGAGATGATGCAACTTATGATGTCCGTTGCACCACCGCCTCCACCTGGACCTCCCCCGGGTGGACCACAAGGGCCGGGGGGTGGGGGTCCGACTCCTGCCCCCGCTGGACCTCCCGGCCCGCCACCTGGGATGTTACCTCCTGGTATGGGAGGACCGCCACCTGGAATTGGAGGGCCGATGTGATGACTGAAAAGGAAATGACATTCAAAATTGCCAAGGCCATGAACGGGGACACCGGGAAGGCTTTACGGATGTTTTTGGGGATGAAGTTCGCCGAGGCCGTGGAGAATATAGCAGCTTGTAATGGGGAGAACGCTGCTTTCTATGCCGGTGTGCTACGTGGGCAGCAGGATATTGCACAGGGGCTGGAAGGCATGGAAGTGGCTGCACAGATGATGTGTTAATAACGGGGACAAGCCGAGGACGCCCCCCGAAAAAGAAGGAGGCTTTATGGCCGAAGAAGTGATTGACAGAGACAAGGCCCCTCAAGACGAGGACAAGCATGAACCTAAACTGTTTAACCAGGACGCCCGTGATGCGGTAGAGAGTGCATATGACTCTTACGCGGGCGAAGGGGAAGCCCCTGCTATCCTACCTGAAGAACCGGCCCCATTAGAGGACAAGCCGGTTGATAAGGGGATGGATGTAACCGCTTCCGATCCTGTTTCTGCGCCTGTGGAGGAATGGAAGCCTGAGTTCAAAGACCACAGGACCGCAGAAGAAAGCTACCGCCATGCACGACTGAAGATGCAGGAGGCCTTAGAACGGGCGGCACGGTTGGAAAAGCAGATTGAAGAACGTCAATATGCCCCTGCTGAACCGCCCAGGATGCCCCAGGAACCGACTTCTCCCCCTCCCCCTGTATTGGACAAGGAGGCAATAGAGGCCGAGTTCTTCCGTGATCCGGTAGGTTTCCAGCTTGCCATGAATCAGGCTATGGCACAACACGCCGTGGAACAAGCCGAAGCGAAGATAACGGCTAAAGAAAGAGATCGCCGCCTTCAGAGTGTGCAGGCCTCCATGTCGCAGAAACTAAATGAGCATTTTGACACCAAATACCCTGAGTTGAAAGAATTGGAACCGATGATTCTAAGCTACGGGGATAAAGTCAAAGACGATGCTATTTTTATGGAGCCGTTGGTTCGGAGCATCAAGGAAGCCCCTGACAATATGAGGGCCAGAAGGATATTTGAAGTATCCAAGGCCATTATAGACGAGGGGGTCCGCAGGTTCCGAGAGCGGCAACCGGAGATTGGGAAGGCATTAGGCTTCCAGGTTCCCGGTGAACCCACAAAAGAACGCCTCACCAGCGGCGCACCGCCTGTTGTACCGGGTGGAACGTCTGGCCCCACGGTGCGAACGGAAGCACCACGGCCCGAAACCGCTGCGGAATACCTGAAAGAACGTCTTACCCGGCAAGAGAGAACGATGAGCGGGGCGGGACGCTGGCGAAGGTAGTTAGATAAGGAAGGTAAACAATGGGTCTGGAATGGGTAACCAGTTCGCTTGGTGGAAACCTTGCGAACCCCAGGCTTTCTAAAGAAGTGCGGATCGCGGCACAGGCTGAAACCAAGTTTCGGCAATTTGCCACGGTCAAAGAAGCATTCGGCAAGGGTGTGGCCGATAGCGTGAATTTTGATAAAGTAACCAACGTTGTAACCAGCGGCGGGACTTTGGTTGAAACCACGACTATGCCGACCACGTATTTTACTATCACCAAATCGACCCTCAGTGTTACTGAATACGGTAAATCATTTGCCGCTTTTCTTTTTTCTATTTGCTTTCGTGCCGTAGGTATCAGTTTTCCTATGGCAAGGTTTGCATAGGGTAACGCAATTTGAAGGATCAAGGGCTTTTTCTAAGTCATGAGAAATTGGGATAACATGGTGAACATCCAAGACAACTTTTCTTGCCCCACACATTTGGCAGGTAAAATTGTCTCTTCTCCTTATTTTAGCAGTAAAGATTTTATAAATGCTGAGATTGAGAAGTCCACGTTTGTTCCCTCTCCAATTACCATGTTTGGGGCCGGAAGCTGTTCCATTGGGATAATCGGATTTAGTAATACCTTTATTCCAAGGCTTTTTACCTCTTTTAGCATTGAGCCATTTTTCTTTAATTGCGGGATCGTTCAACAAGATTTGATGAAGTTTTTTGAAATCGAAGAACGATTGATGCCCAGGTTTAAAACCCATTCTTTCCAAACTGGGGTGGGAACCTTTTTTCATCCCTTTATTCCAGGCTTCGATTACCCCGAATTGGCTTTTTCTGCAAGCCGGGGAATGACCCCTGATATATTCAGGGTAATGGAAACCTCCCTTGTAAACAGGGAAAGGAAAGAAAGTTTTTCCACAACCACACTTGCAGACCTTTTCAATTTTCACGGTTTGTTTTTTAGATATAGCCATGAAAATGAATATACAGGTAAATTAGAAGAAAGTCAAGAAAAATTGGGTGAATTGCTGGAAACCCCTAACGTAAAGACGAGGGCAATCAGCAGCCAAGCCGCTATGGGCGAAGGTATAGCGGAAGGTTCAACGACTATCGGGGTGAGTCCCAACAATAACCCCCGGCAAGAGCGCCCGACCCGAAAGGGAAGATATAGTCTGAGCATCGGGGATAACCCGGTGAGCGTTGGTTTAAACGGCCAACGGGTAACAAAACTGAATGCCATTCCTTACACCGGCAAACTTGAGGTTGTGTCTCAAGAAGGTGTGCGTAACCTGGTGGTCAAGGCTCTGAAGAACGACCAAGTAAAGGTTCTTGATGCTGCGGTAGAGGCCCAGATGAACGCCTGCTACTACCGCTATGTATCCAGCACCACCACCTCCGGTAACTTCACCACGGACGGGACTGCCACGGCTACCGCTACCACGAACTTGAACGCCTATCACTTCAAGGTCATGGTGGACAAGCTGATGGCCCTGAACGCCCCTCCTGCTGACGGTGAGAACTATATGGCCATTTTGACCATTAGTGCGGCCCGGGGGATTTACGACAGCCTGGAAGACATCTGGAAATACACCAAATACCCTGTTAATGGGGAAATCGGATCGTATTACCGCTGCCGGGTTGTTCGAGACAATTACGCGATGGACAACACTATTGGCGCATCCAGCATTACCGGAGAGGGTTATTTCTTCGGGGACGATGCAGTAATGGAAGCCGTGGCCCTTCCTGAAGAAATCCGTTACGAAGAGGAAGACTTCGGCAGGTCTAAGAAACTGGCATGGTATGCCATCCTTGGATTTAAAATCATTTGGTCTTCCGATCCTGACGATCGGATTATCAAATGGGATTCCGCGTAGAGGGAGGTGAGATAACATGGGAACCTACTCTGACGCTAAATTCGGTGTTGTGGAACGGCACTGGTTCGGTCTGACCAAGAAATACGGGGGCGATGCTGCCTCCGGGTTCACTTTTGGGACCACGGATGCCACTTCAATCAACCAAGTAACCCGCTTCTATCCCAAAGGGCCGATCCGTATGCAGAAATTCGGCTACATCGTCCTGGGGACTGTAAGCGGTGGTGGGACCGGGATGGATCAAATTCCGTTGCGGCTTCGTGTAAACGGCAGCAACGAGAGTTCCGAGATCAGCATTCCGACCGCTGCTGTCAATTACGCTATCGGCAGCACCACGACTTTTACTAACGAAGTAGTGGATGCCGGGAGTTACATTGACATCATCACCGGGACTCCTGAGACCGCCAAGGGAACGGCCACCAATACGGCTACCTCTTCTGGAACGGTCGCATTCTTCCTGGATTATACCAGGGAGTACGACCAATCCAAATGGGAACCGCCTAACAATCCCTAAGCCGTAAACATTTAACCACGGGGGGAGGGTAAAACCTCCCCCTCCTACCTGGAAGGAGGTTTTTTGCAGTCAAAACCAAAGATAGTGTTCGTATCTGGGCATTCGTGCGTGAGGTGTCACAAGGAGGGCTTGCCTCTATTAGAGGCCGGTTACAACGTGCATCTTATTGCCAGGAAGTATGTGCCGTTTAACAATCTTTACCGGACTTGGTGCAGGTATGACGACATCGGCCAATGTATCGAAAGTATCAAATTGCATGGGGACGCGGACATCTTTCACGTTCACAATGAGCCATCCTGGTTCGTATGTGCCATCAAAGAGGCATTTCCTGATAAACCCGTTGTGCTGGACGTTCACGACAGTTTCCTTACCCGCAGCACCCCAGAAGAAGATGATAAGGCCCGGGAGAAGGGCCTCCCGCATCTTCGCATCTCTACTGAAGAACGTAACGCCTTCCAGTTGGCAGATTCGCTGGTCTTTGTATCGGATGAAGTCAAAGACACGGTAATGGGTGAATTTGGGCTTAATCAACCCCATATCGTCCTGCCTTCCTATGTGCCTTCCTCTTATTACCAATACCATACTAAGGAATGGTTGGGCGGGCTGGTCTACGAGGGCCGGGTGACTACACCGGACGAGCATGAAAAGCTGAACCTGAATACCGGGGCCGATTACTGCGATTATACCGGGTTGACCAAAGAGGCCAAGGAATTAGGGCTGGACTTCCACCTATACGCAGGGAGGGATGAGGAAAAGGTCAAGAAAGCCTATGAAGGGGCTTTTATCCATCAGGGGTATGAATACCGGAACCTGTTGAAGCAGGTTAGCCGGCACGATTGGGGTTTGGTGGGCAATACCATAGACAGCCCACAATGGCAGGCTACGTTACCCAATAAGCTGTATGACTACGTGGCCGCTGGAACGCCGGTGGTCTGTTTGAACGCCCGGTCATCCTCCAAGGAAGTGGAGCAATACGGGGTGGGTATCACGGTTGGTAGCCTGAAGGAGTTGACCGAAAGGTGGTCTGAACACCGGGGATGCCGCCTTAACGTCTGGAAGAACAGAAAGCAAATGTCAATGGAGGCTCATATTGACAGGCTACTTGGGCTTTACGGTGATATTGTATGAGGCCGGAAGAGGTAGCCTATTGGGATAAGGTGGCCGAAGGTAGAAAAGATAACGTCTGGAAGCGTAGGGCTATCGCGGAGAGGATATTCAAACATACTTGGGTGCAGGAGCGGGTGCTGGAAATCGGGGCCGGGTTTGCGACTATCGCCGCGGCTATCAAGGTTGTCCATGTTGGGAATTTGAAATATATCGGCACGGATGTATCCAGCATATTTTGTAAAAAGACTAAGGAGATGTTGCAATTAAACATGGTTCAAGCGGATGTATTAAGCCTGCCTACTGTTGAAGGAGGCTTTACGCGGGTATTAGCCCTGGATAGCTTGGAGCATGTGCGCCCGGATGATCGGGAGGCAGGTTACAAGGCGATAGGGGAACGGCTGGCCGATAACGCCCTGATGCTGATTAATATGCCGTTAAACCCTTCTTTGCATGATGAACAATTCGACCACCCGTTTGATTTCAGCGACATTACCGCCTTGTGCAATCTGGCTGACTTAGAGATGACCAAATACGAGAAATACGGTGTAGATGTCCCGATGGGCCGGTTGTATTACGGGTGGGTGGAACTACGGAGAGGGGATGAGAACGCCTAACATGGATGAATTGTTGGTAGGTTCTTCCCCCCGCCGCTATATCTGCGAGGTTCACCGGGAGTTGTATGACGTTATAGACCAGAACGGGATTAATGGGGAAAAACAGAAGTGCCTTGACTTGCTGGCTGAAGCATACTGGATGGGCAAGCGGATGAGTGAACGGCTCAAGGACTTCAAAAAGGAGTGGACTGCTGACGAGGATTGGGAAGATAACCTGGACTATGAGGACGACTTAGCGGCCCGGGCTGCCCGTATGAACCTCCTTAGAAACATCAAGTCCGTGTCCATCGAAACCATAGACCACTGTAACCGTAAGTGCGAATGGTGTCCCAACAAGGACCGGGAGACTTCACCGGATAGCTTGATGGACATGGATGTGCTGCACCGGATACTGAGGCAGTTACTTGAATACCAATACAAGGGGGACATCCATCCTTTTCTCAGGGGAGAACCGACTCTTGATAAGCGGTTGCTTCAGATTATAATGACCATCAGGGCCTATTTGCCAGAGAATTATATCCGTATCGTAACGAACGGGGCCGGACTAAACAAGGGCAGGGCTGAGACTTTATTCGCCGCGGGTCTGAATAGCATCCATCTGAACCATTATGACGGCCCATTATCAGGGATTGGCAAGTCCCGGGACGCTGATTTCACAGGTATGTCCCACTTCGGCATGAAAGCCCTGCTGCCCACGTTCAATAATCGAGCCGGGAAGGTGGACCGCACACCGGCGAAACAGGCCAAGCAGTGCGATAACCTACTGCACAAGCTGGTTTTTAACGTCAAGGGGGATGTGCTGCTGTGCTGTAACGATTGGGAAGGTGAGGTTGTATTCGGGAACATCATGGAACAACCCATTTCGATCATACTGGCAAGCCAGAAATACCGTGATTACTACTACGCCCACCGGGAGGGCAGGGCCAAGGAGATGCCGCTTTGCCGGGAGTGCAACGTCATATGAGGGTCTTAATCATAGACTATCCTTGGGGCAAAACCTGGCTGGACCTGTATGCCAAGGCGTTCAACCGTCTGGGGCATGAAGTGGCGATATGGGACGGCAGGAGCAACGCCCGGATTGAAAAGCCTGACGTAGTGCTTTGCACCTGGGCAGATCGGGACTTCACAGAGTTATTCCCAGAGGCTAAACATAGCATAATGATGCGCCGTTATGAGTATTTCCATTCCGATTGGGAAGCACATAATTGGGGCAAGATAGACCACTTGATATGCTGCAACCCCATGATAGCCAACGATGCCGGGAATGTTCTACGTGGAAAGACCAACGTGCATTGGATATGCAACCCTATTGATCCTTCTTTGTGGACCTACAAGGAGCGTTACCACGGGAGCAGGATCGGCATGGTGGCCCGGGTGCATCCGGTGAAGAACCTGCCCCTTGCGGCGCAGATTGTTATGGGCCTACCGGGGTTCACCCTGCACGTGGCCGGCGAGATAAACGACAAGTCTATTGAGGTTTATTTGAAGAACCTGCTTCCAAGCAGCCGGTTGGTCATGCACGGGCGGGTGGAGAACAAGACCCTGAATGAATGGTGGGAAGGCATGGATTACTGCCTGTCCACCAGTATCAGCGAGGGCGACCCCATGAACATCTTGGAAGCCTGTGCCAAGGGGATCAAGCCGATTATCCACCATTGGCCTGGGGCTGAAGAGATGTACCCGGCATCCTGGGTGTTTGACAGTGCGAGCATGGCCCGGCAGATGATCGAGCAGGGCGAATACCACTCTAATTCTTACCGGGGGTTTGTGGAATTAAAGCGGCCTTTAAGTCTGGCTAACAAGGTTGCGGAAACGGTGCTGTCTTGAATTATTGGGATGAGTTTCACAGCGGCAGGTTGAAGGATGAAACGCTTTTTTATTACAAGCCCAAGTTTGACCAGATTGCCGAGTTTGTAAAGAGTGTGGAATGGGTAGTAGAAAAGCCGAAGTTGGAAGTGGGCTGCGGGTCCGGGCTTTATGCCTACCTGCTCAATGAAATGTTCCCGGGTTGGTCAGATGACTACCTGGGCATAGACAGTTCCGAGAAGTCCGTGGAGATAGCCAATAAGTATTTCAAGTTAGACATCAGGCAGGCAGATATTTACGACTTCAGGGTAGATAAGAAGTTTGACTTGTTTGTCTTCTGGGATGTTCTGGAACATATCGAGCATCACGATAAGTTGTCCGAAAGCATGGTGGCCTTGGGAAGCGAGGACTTTTCCATCATCGGGAATATACCTTTGTATCTGTCAACGCACGGCGGGTTTGAGAGGCCGATGGATATTGATGTGGTCAAGCGATTTGGGAGGATGTGCGGGTTGAACAAGATAAAAGACCGCATATACGGGTATTCGCACCATCCGTATATGACGTTTCATCTGGTTAAGTAGAGGTAAGAATGGAACCTAAATGCGGGGTATGCACGTTTTACGAGAAGTTGGACCGGGCCTTTGCCAAGGACTTCGGCAGATGCCACCGTTTCCCGCCTACGCCGAATAAGACCACTATGGTCAAGCGTAACGATTACTGCGGGGAGTTTGACTATAAGGTAGGCCGGGAAGACGTTAAAAAGGCTGACGATGCTTAAAACGGAAATACAGGGCTATAACGGGGTAACGTGGCGGGAAGCCAGAATAGACCGCACCACGCGGACTTGGCAGTTTATTGACTACGCCCACCATGAAATCCACGCCGGGTCTTCCTATATGGTGGGACATTCCGCCGGCAGTAAGAACGATGGGGACAAAATCAATATTTACCTGAAGACCCCGGACACGACATCTTATATCCACATGTTTGTAAGATGGTCCGCTTCCGGGGCGGCTTACATGAGGATATTAGAGGGGCCTACCGTAACGGCCAACACCGGGACAAGCAAGACGGTATTAAACCGGAACCGCAATTCCAGCAGCACCACAACGGTCTGGAACAACGCCACGGAGCCGATACAGGGCGCGGTAATGACCGATGCTACCGTAACAGGGGCAGGAACCAATATTTATGAGGAATTTTCAGGGGCGGCCCGGACTTTCGGAGGGTCTAACCGGAACGCGGAAGAGGTCGTATTGAAGCGAAACACGGTTTACGTCTTCGAAGTGGAAAGCGATGCCGCGGGGCTGGTGCTGGATGTGGATTTGGATTATTACCAACATACGGATCAGGAGGTTTAATGGCTTATTACCCTGAAAGCCTGGTCCCTGGTGGCAACATCCTTGAAATGCTGGATATAGCCTTGGATACCCCTCCCGGCATTTGGGTAGAAGTGGGTGTTTACCGCGGCGGGACCGCGTATCGGTTGTATTTGGCAAGAGGGGACCGGGATTTATACCTTTATGACACCTTCATAGGGATACCGGAATGCACCAAGGGGGTTGACGATCACCTTGTCGGGGACTTCGGGGAAGTGGATTTCGAGGCAATCAAGGCCATGATGCCCGAGGCCAAGATATTCAAGGGGGTTTTCCCGGATACGCTGGTGAAACCACTGCCTCCGGTAGCCTTCGCCCATATTGATTGCGACAACTACCAATCTATCCGGGCCTGTATTGAGCATCTTTCACCTTTTATGGTAGATGGGGGGGCAATGTATTTCGATGATTACAACGCTTTAAAAGGGGCTACGCGGGCCGTGGATGGAATGGCCCCGCAACGTGAAGTGCTGAAGAACGGGAAAGCTATGGTGAGGTTTTAATGACCTGGAACCCTGAAGCACCTTACCGGCCTGAAGTGCAGAAATGCCGTATTAACCTCTTACGGTATTGTGACGGGATCGGCCTTGACATCGGTTGCGGCCCTGAGAAGATACGCCCCGAAGCCATTGGGGTTGACCAGGGCGGCAAGGCTGACATTAATTGCAACATCGGCGGCGGTTTGACCATATTCAAAGACGGCTCATTCGATTACATCTTTTCTTCCCACTGTCTTGAGGACTTTGACCATACAGAGGCCATATTAGAGGATTGGTGGCGTCTGGTTAAGGTAAACGGGTATATGGTGCTTTACCTGCCACATCGTGACCTATACCCAAATGTGGGCCAACCAGGGGCTAACCCTGCCCATAAGCATGACTTTGTGCCTCAAGACATCATTAGTATCATGGAACGCCTGGGAACATGGGAATTGGAGCGCAACGAGACCCACGCCGAGAATGACGAATACTCGTTTGAACTGGTGTTCCGCAAGCTGGCCTCCGATAAAGTCAAGTTACCTGTTACCACAAAAACAGATAACGGCAAGCCCCGGGCCTTGGTAATTCGCTACGGGGCATATGGGGACCACTTGATTGCCACCCCGATGCTGAAGCGACTGCACGAAGAAGGCTACCATATCACGTATAACTGCACATCCAGGGCCTTCCCGGTAATCGCCAACAACCCCTATATCGACACGGTAATGGAGCAGATTAACAATCTGATACCGGCCAAAGACCTTGACGAGTATTGGGCCGACATTGGCCGGGGCTACGACAAGGTTATTAACCTGTCTGAAAGTTTGGAATGTAAATTTCTATTTGTCCCTGATAGACCGGATGCCGGGTATTATGATCCCCAGGAGAAACGCCGGGAACGGTCTGGAAAGACAAACTATTATGATTATGCCTTACAGGTAGCCGGTTTCGATGATGTTAAATCTCCACGCCCCGAGTTGTACCCCACCAAGATTGAGGAAGCTATGGGGCAGTATTTCAGGGCGAAATATCGGGGCAAGTTTGTGGTGCTATGGGCCTTGGCCGGGTCTTCCCTGCATAAGTGCAACCCCTTCAGCGAGCAGGTAGCCTTGGAGTTTCTTAATCGACACCAGGACGCGGTAACAATTACGGTGGGGGATGACCTGTGCCGGTTGATTGAATGGGACCATAAGCGGGCCGAGAAGAAGAGCGCGGTATGGGACATTCGGTCTTCTATGCTGGCCTGTAAATACGTGGATTTGGTGGTTAGCCCGGAAACGGGGATGCTCAACGCCGCTGGTTGTTCCAGCACTCCTAAGATCGGGTTATTAACCCATTCGAACAAGGTTAATCTGACCAAGTATTTTTCCAACGATTATTCGATGCAAGCCGAGATTGATTGCTCACCTTGCCACCGGATGATATACCAGCACAACGCCGAGAAGGATTGCCCTAAGCTGGATTTGGGGGATGATGCTTGGCTGTGCGCCTGTGCGGGGGCTTTTGACCCTGATAAGCTATTAAAAAGAATGGAGTTTGTTTATGCCTCGTGGAAGGAGAAGAATAGAAAGGTATCCCTTATTCGACCCGAACAAGCCGTGCATGATTTCGGTAGACTCAAATTGGGGGACGTTTTACACGCAAAACGGGCTGCCTTACAGCACAAGGTATCCGCATGATATAAGGATGGACATTCTAACCGTAGGGGGAACAGATGAAAAAGACGATACTGACGATTAGCCTGATTGTTTTACTTGCCGGGTCCGCTTGGGGTCAATGGAATACCAAGACCAGAATTGAACAGGGGCGTACTACGGCGTTAGTGACCGATTGCTCAACTTATATTGACAAAGGCCAACTTTGTTACGATACGGATGACCTTATATTATATGTGGGGAATGGAAGTGCGGCTGTTGCTTCTGGGGGGGCCGTCTCTACCGACTCCGATTGTTCTACCTATGTGGCGATAGGTCAGCTTTGCCAGGACACTGATGACGGGAAGCTTTATAAAGGGACCGGGGCGGCGGTGGAGGAGATTGCCAGCGGGTCGGCCTTGGCTGCTTCAGATGTTGTCGGTTATACCGCTGATGCAGCCCCTACCACGGATGACCTGGTTATCACGGTCAATAACCCTGCTTCTGCTGCTTTACGCAAAGTGACCCTTGGCAATTTCTCCGCTGCGGTAGCCACCCTGTTCGGCACAACCACGTTCGGTGCCGGGTCCGCGATTACCTGGACATTTAACGCCAGTGCTGGCACGGACTCTACCCTGACCTTCGGCGATAATACCCTGGCCTACTCGGGTGCGTTTTCCGCGGCCAGCATGACCGTCTCCCCCTCCGCAGACCCGACCATGACGTTCTCCGATAGCGACAATGCGGCAGGGACGGCTAAGATTTACGGGAATAGTTCAGGGGGAGCTAACGACATTATTATGTATATCGGGGTGGAGGACAGCACCGGGGAAAGCACTAACTATGTCGAGATTGATGGGGTAAGCGAAACCATTGACCTACTCAAGCCGGTAGTTATTACTGGCACCCAATTCAAACTCCCCTCCTCCGATGCCGACCCGACCGCCACGGCTGGCTACATCCGCCACGACAGTTCCAATACTTCAGCCTCCGGTGGTGGACTACTCGCATGGCATGACGGCACGAACATCCGTCAGGTAGTGGATACCGGGACCACGTTTACCAAGATTACCAAGTACGAATACCTGCCTATCCGTTATGCTGAAGATGATGATAGTGTAACGGCCCCGGCAGCGGCGGCTAAAATCGGGACCACTGGACTAATCGCCCGGTCCTTTGCCGAAGATGCCGACAACGGGGTATTGTTCTTCTGGCAAATCCCTTCTGATTGGGTAAGCGGTTTCAAGTACCGGGTGATTTATGCCATAGACACCAACGCTGCCAACGATGAGACGGTTAATTTTGCCCTGTCTGGTTGTTCAATCGGCAACACGGATGCCATAGCTTGCACGGAAGGGACGGCGGTTGCCGTATCGGATGAACTGACCGATGCGTATGACACAGGGGAACTTATCATCACTGATTGGTCGGCGGCAGTAACGATCACAGACGCAGCCGTTGGCGAGATGGCTAAGTTGCTCTTGATCCGTGATGTCTCTGAAGATGATGCTGCGGGGCATACGTTGGTTGTGGGTATCGAAATTAAATACCTTGGGAAACTTGCCCCTGCTTCTGACTATTAGGAGGTATCTATGAAACATCTAATCCCAATCCTCCTCCTGCTCTTCGCCCTGCCTGTTCAGGCCCAGGAGTTTCCCCTGCTGGCTCGGATGAACCCGTATATCCTGGGTTCTGTTGCCTCAGTGTGTGGGCTGTATGAAGCTGAGGAAGCGTATAACGCACAAACAGCTATGGGCAAAGACAACACAAATTATTATGCTGGTCAATACCCATTCACAGTATCGGCTACTAAACAGTTATGTAAAGTCAATGTATATGCTAAAACAATAAATGGGACAATTTCAAGTTATGTATATACGATCAAAGTTTGGATAACAGCAGATGGAACTTTACCTACTGACCCTACTTGCACTTCATCAACTGTAACAGGGATAACATCGACAGGATGGAAAACATTTAATTTTAGTCCTTCTTGCACATTAACTACTGGCAATAGTTATGCAATAGTTATAGAGTCAGACACCATCAGCGGAACAAATTATTTAAGTATAGGAGCATCAAGCACAACTCCCGCCCTTACAGGAATTGCTTATATATGGTCGAATGTTAAAGCCCCGACTTCCTACGTTGGGTATGACCATACATTTGAATTTTACACTGAGCAATGATGGTTGTTATGTTTAGACTGATTATAATTATTTTTTATTTATTTCTCTTTGCGCTTACTAACAGCCAATCCTCAGTTATTTTTCAGGATAATTTTAATGGTTGGTTGCCTGAAAACAGTTTCAATACTGGAGGAGGTAACTACGATTTTCCGGAGGGCTCTGGCTGGGAGATACCTAATAAATGGAACACTTGGCATATTGTTGGAGAAAGTTCACTCACTGTAACTGTAGAAATTTCTGGTGATAATGTTACATTCACCAGGAGTTCAGGTGATTGGACAACAAATTTTGGCGTGGGGGCTAATATAACTTTAGCTGGTTTTTCCAACAATGAAAATAACACATCATTTAATGTTACAAATCTTACTTCAACTGTTTTAACTGCGAGCAAAGGTGGGGCGGTAGCCGAAGGACCGACGTCATCCATAAGCTATCAAGTAAAATCTGGAACATTTGACGGTGTAACCCATTATTCAGGTGAGGTTTCAAGCCCTGGACGAGGTTTAACTGGCCAAAGTCTAAAGATATGGAGGCATAGTACTTTTACAACGGGGTACAATGGTGCGCTTTATTATTTATTTCCAGACTCGCCAACATATCGTGAAATATATATGAGGTTTTATTCAAAAATACCGATTGAAATGGATAAGACTGATTTTACAACTTATCTAAAAGGCTGGAGATATAATTTGAGGGGTGGTAGTGGAACTGAGATTTATTTTGGTTATACCCCAGATGGTAGCGGATCATTTAGAAATACTGCTCGCCTTGTAGCTTATTCTTCACTTATGGGTAATGTTGTTATAGCTACTAACGAACAACTCCCATGGGATGGCCAATGGCATTGTTATGAGGTCCACATTATTTTCGGCGCTGGGGCTAACGGAACTTTAGAATTATGGCTTGATGGAAATAAATTATATTCCAGTAATGTGTTTGACTATGGTACTAATTCTGATGATAATTTTCATTTCATGCAACATTTTGGTATAGGAAATGCAGATGCCACATCTACGCCTTGGCAAAACTCATGGAGCGCGTTTGAGTTTGATGATCTTATAATATCGACAACGTATAATGGCCCTGACGCTTCTCATACTGGTATTTCATTAACCGGAGCCTCTTTCCAATGAAACCAATCCTCTTAGCCATAGCAGTCTGGGCAGTGTCGATCTACTTAATGGGCGTTTACTTCGGGGTGTTTTGAGAGGAGGGAACGATGGAGTGGATGGCGTTTTGGACTATTATGCACTTGGTTGGTTGTTCCCCAGATCAAGATGATTATGGAAGAGATCAATTCACCCAAAATACGATTGTATGCTCCAAAGAGATTAAACACGTCCGGTCATTTGATACCTTGGTCGAGGCTCTTAACTTCAAGGAAAAAGGTAAGGCTGACTGCGATGGATGTTACGACTGGCGAATTGAGAGGAGGTGATACCATGAAATTCTGGACATTGACAATCTTGGTGCTGCTGTGTATATCCATTTATAGCTGCGACAGCGGCTCCAGCACGACGGTTTACTCGGGCGGGGGGACTTCTACCTCGACCACGACCCAGCCGACCCAGGATGAACATCATCACTGAGCAGACCGCCCCGAGCCTCACATGTGGCGGGGCCGACCGGAAGTAGAAAGGAGACATAGGGATGGACTTGAGCAATCTGTGGGAGAAAATCAAACTGTTGTTCTCGGAACTCTGGCCGATCATATGGCCGATGCTGAAAACGATCCTGACCGCTAACGGCAAGGCGGCACTGGAAGCGGCCAAGAAGATCGTGGTAAACATTCAGAACACCATGCCCAATGCGTCCGGGTCCGAGAAGGTAACGGCGGCGCTGGCACAGCTTACCGAAGTGTTGGCCATCCAAGGCATTGCTATGGGGGCCGAGATGCTCAGGGCTATTATCAAGATCGCCTACGAGCATATGATGGCGGAGCCTGAAGTGGTGGAGGAGGCCAAGGCAATCCAGGACTATCTGGTCATTGCCGCACCGCCGGTTGTGGAACCGTAACATGATTGGTAAAGCTATCTATACGCGAGACACGGCCATGCGGATAGTAAGGGTAAAACACACTATTCGTCTTTGGGATGGTCTGACTATTGGTGATATAATTTTTGAGTTAAAAAAGGTCCCGAGTAATTTAAAATTAGAATTAGAAGAAGCAGAAGACGGGGATGTTTTATTAAACTTTACTGAAGAAAAATTCGCGGGCGACTATATCCCGCCTGTGGAGCCGTAGAGATGGTAGTAATGCAGGACTGCGCTGTTTGTGGCGGGGTAAGAGCCGAAATAAATGAAGAAGGAGAGCCGGTTTGTTACCACTGTGGTTCTCTAATGCCTTTCGAAGAAGAACTGGAGCCGTAACATGAACAAAGTCTACGTCCGTTTAGAAAAGCCCCAGGCCAGCAAGATCAACTGGACGGCCTTAACCATTTTCATCCTTAACGCCATAGCCAACGAACAACTATGGCGTGACCTGCTGGCTACAGGAGTATTCGTCCCGCAGACTATGATTACCCTGGCTATTCAAGTTGCCAGTGGGTTGATCCTGTTCTTTCGGACTTGGAGGACACAGACGGCTTGCACTCAACCCGGGCCTGACAGCCCACCCGATGTCTACTTGGACGAACACGGGAAGCCGATCCAGACGGTGAAAGGAATCAGGGAATGAACTATATCAACCATGATCTTAGTGTGGTCTATGTTGTAGAGCCTACTTGGTATATCCAATGGGAAGGTTCTTTATATGAATGGTGGAGACAATGAACCGCGCCCTGATCTGCTGTATCAACTCCTACCCCGGGTCTCCCCTCCGTGGCTGCCTGAACGATGCGGAGAACATCAGGCAGGAGCTAATAAACCTTGGCTTCGACATCATGCACATCAAAGTCCTACGCGAGCACCAGGCCACCCGGGACGGTATCTTAAACGCACTCGAACAGTTAGTATCCTCAGCCCAGAAAGGAGACCACCTTGTATTTCATTTCAGTGGACATGGTAGCCAAGTCCCTGATCAACTGTTCACCGGAGACGGAGAGTGTGACGGCATGGATGAGATACTCTGTCCCTACGACTTTGACTGGAATGGCATCTACATCAGGGACGATCAAATACGATCCACTGTCGAGGGCTTACACCGCGGAGCCACCCTTGATATTGTCCTCGATTGTTGCCATAGCGGGACGGGTTTACGTGAGACTGACACTATAGCAAAATATATCCCCTACCCCGGAAAGCTACCTGACCTCATACGCCCGTTCTCCCTGGACCGTGGGGAAGAGATGCCGAACGTCTGCCTCTGGGCCGGGTGCAGGTCGGACCAAACATCTGCCGACGCTTTCATTGATAACAAGTACCAAGGCGCCTTCACCTGGGCCTTTTGCGATACATTCAGCCAATACAATGTGGGAGACTTCGGGTTTAAAACCTCCTATGCGGCAAGGCGTGGTAATTTAATAAAGATTATTCAACGCAAATTAGAACAAGCAGGCTATGACCAAATCCCCCAACTGGAATGTTCAGACGAAATGAAGAACCGGGGTATATTTACGTGAGGCAGGAGTTGGACCATTACGTCTGGGGCGCCGTGTCCGGGATCATCCTCACCTGGTTTATCCTCTACTTCGGGGGGTGTCTTAGATGAAATTACCTGTAACTAAACCATGCCCATTCTGTGGCGGCACAAAAATAAGCATAGGCGATGGGACCACGTTCCGGTGGGTAGTGGCCGAATGTGATGAATGTATGGCAAGAACAGGAGACATTCGAATAAACACGATGGTAGCCCGGGATGAAGCTATTGCAGAAGCTATGCCCGACATAATAAAAGAATGGGATACGAGGGCGTATTAATGAACTGTCCCTACTGCAACCTGGAAATCTCCCCGGGGGAACTCCACTACTGCCCGCTGAAGCCCCCGATGATCCGGGTAAACATAATCAAAATCTGGAATTGGTTGAAACTTAAATTCAAGGAGACCAATGAGAAATGACCGAAACCTTGGTAATTCAAGCTGTGACCGGACTTCTTGCCGCTGGAGTGGGGTCTTTTTCGTCATACAAACTCCTTGAATGGAGGCAGGGGAAACTGGAAGCGAGGGTGGACTTGATAGAAAAAGATAAACTGGACGCGACTCTTTGCATAGAACGCCGGGCTACCTGTGATCCGTGCCGAAAAAGAATGGACAGCGTTATCACAACCCAGGACCAGGTAATCCACTGTGTCAACAAATACGTGGACGATTGCAGGGTGGGGGTGAAATGAACCGCAGAGAGTTTACCAAGCTGCTCGCCGGTCTCATAAACTATGCTAATGCGCAGCTTGCTTCCGTAGGGGCCTGGGTAGTATTAGACTATGTCAAACGGTCGGACGAAGAGCAGAAGAGGTTATTCGACCAAGGAAAATCTAAATGCGACGGGTATAATGTCCGGTCGCGCCACCAATTAGGCAAAGCGGCGGACCTCTACCCCATGCGTATGGAGGGAGACCGGGTTATCATGGTAGACCCGATGAAAGAGTTCCCTGAGATTTGGCGGAAGATCAGGGCGAGGTGGGAGGAGTATGGCGGGGATCAGATGATACCCTGGGACCCTGGCCACCTTGAGTAAATATGACTATTTTAAGATATACCTGCCCGGCCTGTCATGGTTCTAATGAAACCCTGTGGCCGGACCTACTCAGACCACTACGATCCACCTGCCTTGCCTGTGGGCAGGTTAGATACTTCTCTTCAATATCGGAAGAACACTTAATCAGAAAGGAGTTGGGCGGTGAAACCAAAAAAGC
>JACCDR010838004.1_pt1 | contig 41673 bp, 68 predicted proteins | sample 7446431 | NCBI WGS metagenome assembly JACCDR01 (sample SAMN15323443, study PRJNA562643) | freshwater metagenome | isolation source: river surface water | place: USA:Blue River Watershed | collected 2017-08-17
CATCCCGCTCGTCCTGTAACGCCTCGATACGCCTACCCTGCTCGATGTTGTGCTCCTGGCTGACCTGTAGTGCGCGGTGTAGGCGTTCGTATTGTGCGGTCATGCTGGTGTAGCGTCCCATCCATAGGTCGCGCTCGTCTTCGGGGCTGATTGGGCTTGCCTCGTAGTCCTCGCCGGGTGTGACCCACGGTGTAGGTCGCTTGTCGTCGCTCATGCGGTGTCCTCTCCCGCTACGGCGTTACGTAGCACCGTCGCCACCGCTGATCTGTACGATTCCCATTCGCGCATACGCTTGACGTACTCGCGCCATAGCGGGTCGCAATACGCGGGCCATTCGGGATCGCCCCACCATAGGCCGCTGAGAATGTCATCGTCACTCATCTGTTCACTCATGCGGTGTCCTTTCCCCACGACCTGACTTCGATCGCTGCGAAGCGACACGATTCGTCACACAAGACGCGCCCGTCGGTCAGCGGCTCGCTGCAGTTTGCACACCTGCGTGTGTCCTTGTTGAGCGCATCGAAGCGCGCGAGGGCCGCTTCTGAAAGAGGGGTAAGCCGATACCCAAGTAGTTGAAGCCCCTGCTCTTCGAACCGCAATGCTTCTGCGAGGTCGTTCATCACCGCGTCAGCCACGGCATAGGAAGCGAGCAGCTCGTACCTGTCGCATCCTATTTCCTCGCCGTTGTATATCTGCGGGAGGACGCTGCGCTCTGCTGGCTTGATGTATGCGTCATCCATGATTAGCAGCCTCTCGAACCACCACGTCGGCATCGGATCGCTCCGCGCCCTCCCATCCGCAGGCGTTACAGAACGCGCGGTACCCTCCCGGCGCGAATCGAACGATTCCGCAGCACACGGCCGCCGAACTCATCCGACCTGTTCCCTCGCATCGTGGGCATGATTCTGCACCCGCGCAGCTCGTCGTGTGCTGCTCTCCGCTGCCGCCACAAACCGTGCATGGCCTCCGTAGGGTCGATGCTCCCTTGTCGTCACTCATGTGTTGCCTCCCCTAGCGGTGCGTCCAGGCCCGTCACATGCTCCATCGCGCCTGTCTTTGATGACGCCTTGTAACCACATGAGCACACATAGGTGATGCTCGATTCTGTTGCCCATTTGGTTTCGCGCATCTGATACTCACGCCTGACGATCCGGTGGTCACTCATGTGTTGCCTCCTTGTGCTCGCCACGCTCGATAGCGTCTGCCGTTCGTACCAGAAGCAGGCGTGCTCGACGTACCGTGCGGTGATGCTTTGGCTTGCGCGGCCTGTCCACTTCGTAGAACTCGACACGGCGTAGTGCTGATTCGAGGCTGTCGGTTACGGATTGCAGCGCGTCACGCATTTCGTACCAGTCTCGGGCCATGCGTTCCGTTGCGGCACGCTCACCCTCGGCGCGGGCGTTCACAATCCGCTCGCATACGTAGCCACGGTTCACCGTCCACTCGTCGCCCGTGGTGTCGCCGACACGGAACGATCCGCAGCGCCAGTCCCCGCCAGCCGTCGGACGCCCAGCCGGTTCGCCGCAGTGTGGGCAGGTGGCTGGCATTGGCTTCCCCCACGCGTCGCGCACGGTGTCACTACTCATGATGTCCCCCACGAATCTCGGCGATGAGTGTGTCCTTGGCTATGAACGTAGTGCCTTGAAGATACTCTCCCACCTGTGTCTCGATGATCCCGATGATGCGTTCACGCTCCGCCATTACACCCTTGCCGTACCCCACATCGAATGCCACCTCGTTCGTAAGCGCCTCGGGTTCACTGGGCTGCACGGAGGGCTTCGGACGCTCGCACCGGATACACGCGCCGTCAATGTCGTACCAGCACTCCTGCCCCAGATAGTTGCCGCGCGCGCACGCCTCGGGTGTTGCATCACGCTCACTCATCGGAACACTCCCAGTACATATCGCAATCGTGGCTCGCCGCATCCTTCTCGGCGTCCATCTCGTCGTACATATCGCATGCCAGCTTCGTCTCTCGCGCTCCGCATGTGACGCATTCCCATCCGTAGACCACCCGCACGTCGCGCTCCGGACGCTCACTCATCATCATCATCCAATCTCCGGCGTATCGCCGCACTCGTCGTCGTTGTCATCCACCGGCCAAACCCACAGGGCTAGGAACACGGCTGCTGCGGTCGCCAGCGCAATGTGCTCAATCATCATCCGCTCCCTTCGCAGCACGATAAGCGTCAACGGCGTCACGTAGCGGTGCATCTGGCGTCGACCCCCATGCCACGTCTACATACTCCATCGCCGCCTCCACTACCGGGCGCATCCGATCCACCTCGAAGCACGCATCGGTGAACTTCACCTGCAACGCATCCAACTCGGCCTGTAACCGTTCACACTCGGCATGCTTCATGGCGTACCTAGCGCGCTGCCGATCAGCCCAATCGTTCCACTCGGACGCCTCCGCCGCTAACCGTTCACACTCCACGCAATGTTCAGTCATCGCAGTGCCCTCACAAACAGCATGCCTAGTACGAACCAGAATAAGAACTGGTATAACAGAAGCTCGTATTCGTTCATCGTACTGGTGGCTTTGGTAGAGGTGACCCGCCCTGGTATGGGGGTACGAATGGGATGGGCTTGGGCATTGGGTAGATACCAATGGGTGGTTCGCACTTGATCTTCATGTTACCTCCTGTGTTGGGATGCCCCCGGCACGAGTCGAACGTGCGACCTGCGGATTAGAAGTCCGCTGCTCTATCCAGCTGAGCTACGAAGGCTAGGTTGAGCAGTTTCAACACATGCTCAGGTGCGCCTGCGTGGCTCACCCCATCATTAGATGGAATTCTCCTGTGCTCCTGCCACCTGGAGCTCGATGAACGTGGCACCATCGGACTGTCGAGTCTGCTTGCGCTCTCGCAGCATCATCATGTACGACTTGCCTGCCTCGATCTTCGCATCGTTGCCGATGACCGACACCACGAACGGGGCATCGGCACCTTCGCGTACGAAGTAGCTGTTGATGTTGAGCCCCGACTCCAGGGTCACGCTCTTCTGCTGCATGAGAACGGTAACGTTCCGCACCTCGGGAAGCAGGGTCGTCTCGGTCTTGTAGTTGTCGCTCATGTTCTGTTCCTCCTCGGAACTGTCTTGTTTGGTTTGGGTGTAACCTTTACTGTGTGTTGATAAACTACACTGTCATGCCGTTAGACTGCAGCATGTGATTGAACTCAGCGTAGACGTAATCGTTCTTGCAGTCAAGGCTGCAGAAGAATCCACCGAACTTGGAATACTGCTTGTTGATGAACTCGGTGGTGCAATCACACTGCGCCTCGCAGTAGTCGCACGTCACATGCTCGATCTGTGTGTCGTTGTCCATGAGATGTCCTTTCTAAGGCCCCTGAGAGGCTCTCTGCTGCGTTCGTAGTACGTGTTGGCTATGGTCGTAGCCTGAGCTACCTATTCAGGCGTAGAGAGGCAGTTCTTCTGAATCCATGTGGCGAGTGCTGCCGCTTGTTCTTTGTTGATGATGATCACTTCATCGTGACCTTGCCGCATGTCTTTGATGAACACTTCAACCGCAATGGTTTCATCGTACCTATCGTAGTGCCGTACTACGAGGTTGTCTCGGCTGACTTCATTGCATTCTAGCGTGATTCCTCCTTCATCTTGAAGGATTGTATCTGAAAACTTGATCATCGTTACTCCTTTGGCAATCATCTCCACTTGAAGATTGTCAGTAGCATGAGCGTGGTGAAGAACAGCCATGCCGCTACTCCGATTGCGACCTCCGTTCTGTTCACATCCGCTCCCATGGTTGAAAGATCATGACAAACCAGAACATGATCCATATCATAGCGAATGCTCGGTTGCTGATGTGAAGCATTGCGACTCCTCGACGTTGCCTACGCTAATCCCCTGTTGTGGCGAACCCGAACATGCTGTAACGCCCAACCCGAGGGCTAGGCGTTACGTTGTGGGCAGTTTAGCGACCTGCCCAGGTCGTCGTGCTCAGCCCAGCAGCTGGTACTGGGTGTAGGTGTCGCCGTTGTCGGGAGTGACGTCGACGATCTGGAAGACGCCCTTGAGTTCACCGTTGGGGCGATCCGGGCCGTTGAACTCGATGAGGCTGCCGACGCTGGTGACGCCGTCGTCTGCGAGGATCACGCCTCGTCGGAGCCAACCGTTCTTCGTCGGAGACTCGTTGAACCAGTAGGCGTTGACCTTCATCAAGGTCGGCTCGCCCACGTTGTCGTAGTGTGCCATGAGTGTCGCTCCTCTGTTTGAGTATGTTTCGTTCCGTGATAGCGGCTGGTGTGCCGCCTTGGGGCTCAAGCTAAATGAGCCTTGATGGTACAGGGCCACGGGTTCTGGGTGGTGCAACACCACTACGGCTTTGCCGGACATGATGATGGACGCAAGAGACTCAGCAACTGCAACATCTCGCGGCCATCATCGTGGGGTGTTGCTCCGCTCAGGTTCAGTGGCATCGTTCCTCACGGCTCATGACGCGCTGAGCACCGAGGTGGTATGCCAGCTGCCACGGGGCGAAGCATGCTCGGACAGAGGTGCAGAACGATCTGATCCCATTTCACACTACTACAACGTGTCACGAGCTGTACCTTACAGATGATGGTCAAGGACTGCGCCTGTTCGACAGGCTTCGGCGAAGGTTGTTGGTGGAGACAGGCTGATGTGAGCTGGCGATGGTGACACCGAGAAGGCAGACGATTCAGTTCGGCGGACTGGTGAGCGACAGTAGGTGAATCAAGTGCGGCAGTAGGATCTTCGGTGTCACGATTGACAGCGGTGACTGCGTAACCAGTGCCCGATGCGTAGCTGTGCACTGGACCGAAGCAGCTCAGCTACATGCGTGCAACAGTGACGACAAGCTACTGAGGTAAACATGCTGCATAGGGAGGGAGAGGTCCTACAGAGCGTATCATCTAACGTATCATACTGTATCAGTAGCGCACCTCCTACTAGACAGCATAGCAGGACTGTCGGACGCATAGCTCCATAGACCCCCCACCATACAACTCGGAGACTGTAGATAGTAGTGCCACCCCTCCTACCGACAGACCAAAAATCAGAAAACCTTTCCGTATTGTCCGTCGTCACTGGTACAATAGCTGTAGAGACCTCCGAGGGGGATCTAGCTTCCTCCTCCTCGGCTATCCCCCTCGGGGGCTCATATCGACTGGAGGATCGATGAAGGTATTGTTCGTATGCTGGGGTAACACAGATGGCCTGAGCCACTGGAGATCCCTCGTGCCAGCTCGTGCCATGGGTGCTGACCTGGTATGCTTCGACATGAGCGGTGCTGTTGTCTTTGCTGATGCGCAGCACAGCCTCGACGACTACGACGTGGCTGTTGTGCAGACTTGCTGGTACGACTGGCAGCGGAAGATCATCAACCGTCTCCGCAGCAGAGGACCCAAGATCCTACTGAACGTAGATGACTGGATCCAGGGGATTGGGAAGAGGGCCAAGGGTTCCTCGAAGGGGCAGATGTGGCATGACTTCACCAAGCGTGAGATCCAGGACAACCACGTCAAGATCCTGAAGGAGTCTGATGGCATCCTCGCATCGACTCCAGTCCTGGCCGAGAAGCTCAAGCAGTTCAACCAGGTTGGTCTCGCCCCGAACGGGGTAGACATGATCCGGTACAAGGCGTGGAGAGACCCTGTTCGGGACGATGGCGTGATCTTCGGCTGGGCTGGAGGAGTCGGCCACCAGGACGTTATCCGAGACATTGCCGAACCAATCGGATCAGCCATCTCAGACCTCAACGCAGAGGGGATCAAGGCCAAGCTATGCATCGTTGGACAGGACGAGAGAATCAGCTTCGGTCAGCCCAAGGCTCTGTACCTGAAGTGGGCGGACAAGTTCATCTACCCGCAGTACCTGTCATGCTTCGACGTGTCGCTGGCACCGTCGAGAGACGACTCGTTCTACCGGTACAAGTCCCAGCTACGTCTCTACGAGGCAGCTGCACTCGGGACGCCCACGATGGGTGGCGAGCTCTACGAGCCTGAGATGGATGGATTCGGAGTTGTGTGCCGAAACCGTGACGACTGGTACAATACTGCCATGGATCTCGGTCGCAGCGAGGACAAGCGCAACGAAATCCGGGACTACTGCTACGAGAACATCGACAGATTCACCATCGAGACTAGGGTCAAGACATGGGAAAGCGAGATTCGACGCCTGATTGGCTCAAGTACCAGCTCAGAGTCACCGCTCTCCTCAAGGAGTTCCAGCGAAACGGTCAAGAGCGTCACATGACCGCAGCTATGAGAGCCATCAAGAAGGCAGTGGAGAATGACAAAGCCTAACTTCGGCAAGGATCTTGAGCCGACAGACGACATGATTGCCAAGGGACGCTTTGGTAACGGCTCCTACGGCAGCAGCGACCAGGCTATGGAGCTAGTCAGAGCTGAACGCAAGCGTCTCGCCATGATGCGCAAGGAAGACCGTCGCAACGAGTACGAGAACCGCGTTGTAGAGTCCCTGAGCGACATCGGAGAGTTCCAGGACGTACTCATCCAGCTCGGGAAGAAGACGGCTCTCAAGGGATTGAAGCTCTCAGCAGATGAAGAGCTCACCAAGATCGATATGGACATCATCGCCAAGGCCCTGAAGGCCTCGGAGCAGGTGTCCAACCGTGTTCTTGGTCTCGCATCACGCCTTGACGACAAGGCCCCGACCACAGATGCGCTCTCCTACCTGATTGAAGGGCAGGAATCGGTAGGTTCTGATGAGTGATGGCCTCCGAATGGCGCAAGAGCGCCGTCGATTGCAGACAGACTTCCCGTATTTCTGCAAGAGGTACATCAAGATCCAGACCAAGCGTGACGGAGTGCAGCCGCTGGTGCTGAGACCGTACCAGATCCGCCTGTGGAAGCTGATTCAGTCAACACAGGAGGCCGGACTTCCAGTCAGAATCCTGATCCTGAAGTCAAGGCAGCTCGGATTCAGTACGATGATGCAGGCGTACCTGTTCTGGAAGACAATCATGTCTCCGAACTCCGGGTGCCTGACAGTTGCGCAGGATGACACCACATCTGCGGAACTTTTCTCCAAGATTGAGTTTGCCTACGAAAATCTACCTGATTTTTTGCGCGAGCCACTGGAGAACGCCAAGGATACGTCGAAGCGCGGCAAGCAGCTAGCCTTTGGTCGGCCACTCAACTCGAAATTCCACGTCAGAACGTCCCGTGCCAGGAACTTGGGGCGAGGGTTCACCTTTCAGCGCATGCACCTGTCCGAGTACGCCTTCTGGGACGACGCAGCCAACAAGATGTACGCTCTGATGCAGGCTCTCGGAAAGCATCCAGGAACCGAGTGTTTCGTTGAGTCGACGGCCAACGGTTTGGCCACAGATCACCACAAGCTCTGGAAGCGAGCAGCTGAATCAGACTCGACATGGCAGCAGTTCTTCGTGGGATGGGACGAGGACCCCGACTGCAAGCTCCCGGCACCAAAGCACTTCCACCCAACTAAGGAAGAACGCAAGATCAAGGCCCGGTACAAGCTGAACAACGACCAGATCTACTGGCGTCGGGTCACCATCGAGGATGAGTGCGACGGCGACGAGGAGAAGTTCCGCCAGGAGTATCCGCTCAACGAGATCGAAGCGTTCATCGCATCTGGAAACCCATACGTTGGACCTGAAGTGATCAAGGACGTCGAGGAGAAGATCGTTCCGCCACTGGCATGGGGCAAGCTTGAGCTCGTCGACGGACAGGCCAAGTTCATCGGCGGGTGCAAGCCGGAGTGGAACCCAGGCGAGGGATTCATTGACGACGGCCACGACGCAGACAGGTCGTGGTGGTGGATGTGGGAGAAGCCAATCCCGGAAGTTCCGTACGCAATCGGTGCCGACGTAGCTGGCGGCACGTCGAAGGACTTCTCCGCAGCTCATGTCATGAACATGCTGAACGGGAAGATCGTCGCCACGTTCAAGGGGAAGCTTGACCCAGATGAGTTTGCGCTTCAGCTCAGATGGATGGGACTCACGTACAACGTAGCCCTCATCGCCCCGGAGCGCAATGGCGAGGGCAGGGCGACCGTCCTAAAGCTTCAGAAGGATCTTCAGTACCCAAGGATATTCTACCACAGCCGAGAGGACCAGTGGAGCGGAGGACTTCAGACAGTCTGGGGATGGCATACCGGCACCACATCGCGGCCCACCATGCTCTCCCAACTGGCGTCATCACTGCGGAGTCATTCGGTACAATCACCTTGTGAGAGAACATTCAGGGACCTGCTCGCTCTACGACGGGTTGATGGCCAGAGAATCGCAGAAGCCTCGCAGGGCTCCAACGACGACATGGTGTTCAGCCTAGCAATCGTAAACAGCAGCGAGGTCCGCGCACTTGGCAGCTACTACTACGAATACGGAGAGACCTGATGGCGGCAATGGGAAACATGGGAGTCCCAATCCCAGGAGCCGAACTTGGCACCGACCCGATGGCGGTAGACATGGGTGGGATGGGCGTTCCTCCGGTAGCCATGGACCCCAACGAGATGATGCTCCAGGCCCTGACCGCAGTTCTCTCCAAGTGGGACTCGACTGACGCCCAGATCGCAGGAGAGAAGAACTCCCTCATGGAGACGCTGATGCTCATCGCATCGGCCAACCCGCCCGGAGCACAGGAAGCCGCTGTAATGGGCGGTGATCCAAGCGGCTACGGCATGGAACCGGGAATGCTTTGAGCAGCAAGAGTGAGAAGCGAATCAAGATGTTCCAGAGCCGCCTCAAGGTAGCTCGGGACAATCAGCGATCCCACGTCAAGGACTGGGACCACTACGAGGAAGTGTACCTCGGTACACAGAAGATCAGCCAAGCCCCGGCCAAGCTCCTCTCATCGCAGCTGAAGATCAAGTGGGCATGGCAGCGATGGAACGCCATCTCTCCAGAGCTCATGGACCCCGAGCCGAAGCTTGACTTCCGCCCAGTCGAGATTTCCGACGCACGACTCGTAGACGTTCTCAAGCAGCTGACTCGCGTTCAGCTGACCCAGGACCACTTCGTCTCCAAGCAGCCCGCCTCAGTGCACGACGCAGGCATCTACGGGCTCGCTGTGTTCAAGGTGCACTGGCACCAGAAGCAGAAGACGCTCAAGATGCGCGCCCCGCGCACGATCCTTGACCGCATCATGGGCGGAGGCACAAAGTTCCAGACCAAGACCATCGTCACCGAGAACCGCCCGTCAGCAATGTACGTCGACCCGTACGACTTCTTTTGGGACCCGGCCTGTACGTCGGATCAGAACTGGCGATACGTCTTCCACCGCACCTACATGTCCAAGGAGGAGATGCTCTCTTGGCAGAAGGAAGGTGTCTTCAAGGGTGTCGAGCAGGCATGCGCCGAAGCCGACGAGGCGTCGAAGCGTTCTCCGATGGAGAAGGACGGAGAGGCTGACGCTCGACGCAAGAACAAGTACGAGGTGTACGAGGGCTGGTTCGACGACGGAACCCGCATGGTCATGTGCGGCAAGACCCTTCTGCATGACGATACGAACCCGTACAACCACGGTGAGATCCCGTTCGTTACGTGGTGCACCAACCCCACCGAGCGGTCTCTCGTCGGCATGAGCGAGATGATCCCCATTGAGGATCTCCAGCAGGCGATCTGGGTCAAGGACAACCAGCGCATCGACTCGGTGAACTACGCCATGTTCGGCGTCATGCTCATCGACCCGAACATCCCAGACGCAAAGAACTTCAAGTGGGAACCCGGCAAGGTAGTCCGCGCTCCGATGGGAGCTAGGTTCGAGCAGTTCCGCGTCGACCCAGGTCAGCACATCGCAATGGCAGAGACTGAGAGCTACATCTCAGCTATGGACGCCATGACTGGGTACAACTCGGTACTCGACGGAGCAAACCCTGACGGCATGCGCCGAGTCACGGCCACTGTCGGCACCATTGCAGACGAAGCCACAACGCTCCGTAGAGCGATCAAGAAGCTCCAGTTCCGAATCTGCATCGCCAAGATCGCCAAGATGTGGGTACAGCTTGACAATCAGTTCCTGTCTGAGATGGAGCTCCACAGAATTCTCGGAGACGGGGCGGTGGATTACAAGCCGATCCCAATCGAAGAGATCCCCATGTTCCTCGACGTGATTCCGGAGGGGGCCAACGAGGCGATGTCGGTCACTCAGGAGCGTTCCGCCAACCTGGATCTCATCAACATCGTCGGCTCTCTCCACGGAATGCAGATGGCAGACGGAACCGTGTTCGACGCCAAGGCATCCATCGAAGATGTGCTCAAGTCGTTCAACAAGATCCCGGAAGCGTCCTTCCCTATGGCACCAGCCCAGCCGCCGATGGAAGGCGAGATCCCGCAAATGTTCCCGCAAGAAGAGCCCCAGGTCACAGACGAACTCGGGAACGTCTCAGCAGAACAGGACATGGGGTCCATGAGTGAGGTAAGCCAGTGAACCGTGAGCAGCAGAATGCGATCATCAGTCTAGCAAGACTCGATGATTGGAAGCATCTGATGTCGTACGTCGGAGCAGCAGTGCAGGGCATGGAGAACAGCGTCATGTCCATGGACCCATCCGACGCAATCAACATCGCAAGAATCCAGGGCGCACGCCAGTCCCTGGTCAACATCCTCCAGCTTGAGGATGCAGCACACGACATGAACAAGCAGGAGGATAACGATGAGTGAACACACGATGGAAGATATTGAGGCCGTTCTCAATGGGATCACTGAGGACGTCGAGGAAGTCGAAGAGGAAGTTGTTGAAGATGAAGTCGAAGAGGAAGTAGATGCGGACGAAGAGGAAGAGCCCGCACCCGCTGAAGAAGACGACGAAGCCGATCCTGAAGCCGAAGCTACCCCGGAAGAAGACGACTGGCAGCTGAAGGCCCGAAAGATCCAGGCAGCCAAGGATCGTGAGGTCGCTGAGCTCCAGAAGCAGCTCCAGGAACTTCGTGAGGCCCAGGCTGAAGCACGAGGCCGGGAAGAGGCCCGCAAGGAGTACGGCCAGCAGGATGAGAGCGCACAGGTCGCGTCCGTCACCGCCGAGGATCTGCAGCAGGGTATCCAGACGAATCTCCCGGCCACCTTCCAGTGGACCGTCGTCAATCGACCAGACCTCGTACCCAACCTCATCACCATGGTCAGAGAGACCGAGGGGTACGGGAACGCAACTGCAGACCAGATGATCGTTGAGTACAACGGCTATCTAAACCAGCAGGCGGTCGAGAGGGCAGAAGAGGTACGTAAGGAGATGCAGACGCAGCAGGAGGCTTCTCAGGCCCCTTTGCGGCAACGCGAGGCCATGGACGAGATGGTCGGAAACCTTACCGAGCGTTTCGGCGAGACATTCGTGGCGGCTCAGGATGAAATCTCTGCCCGTCTCCAGACCGATGGTCGAGAGTACATCGCATACCTCCAGAACGAAGCAGCGAAGAACGGCGAAGACTTCCAGGTCACACCTGAACTGATGCGCGACATGATGATCGACATCTATCTGGAGATCAGAGAGAACGCTCTAAACGAACAGTCGATGGCACCGAAGGCTCCCGAGAAGGTCCCAGCCGGAGCAAAGGCTCTTGGGCAGTCTGCATCTAGTGACCGACCGGATGATGAACAGGACATGATCTCTGACTTCCTTGAAGGGGCAAGAGGCAACGACATCACTGTTGATCCATCATTCCTACCGTGACGTCCGTAGGTACGGGTACAATACCTATAGACAGACTTTCACTTAGGACTTCTACTGCTGGTCGAGGAGGCTTGACCAACAAGTAGTCGGAGCACTACGGGACAGTCGCACCCATACCGTTTAGATATTCTAACCAGAAGGAAATGCCATCATGGCTCGTAACCCCGGCACTATTGCAGGGTCGCGTCTGGTCACGAACATCAACTCGGCGGACATCGTGCGAGATGTTTCTCCAGTTGTGCTCATGCTCCAGGACGACCGCAAGAACCTCATGACCTACATGCAGGGCCTCAAGACGGAAGCCCACGACAACTCGCAGTTCGAGTGGCTCTCCGACGAGATCCTGCCGAACCGTGGCTTCGCAGGCGCGTTCACCACCGCATCGGCAACCGCAACCGGCGCTGGCACCACCACTGCCGCCGTTGCTCTCGCCACCGGATCTGACACTAACATCAAGGTCAACATCGACGACGTCATCCGCATCCCCGCCACCGGCGAGGTGCTTCGCGTCACCGCTGTCCCGACCAACATGAACTCGGTGCCAGTCATCCGAAACCTGACCGGTGGATCGACGGCTACCGCAGCCTCCGCTACGCTCTGGATCAAGGTGGGCGACGCACGAGCAGGCAACTCCCGCCTGTACGATTCGTCGAACAACCTCCAGGCTCTCTCGACCAAGAACACGACTGCGTTCAACTACACGCAGACGTTCCGAGAGCCTGTTGGTCACTCCCGCCGCGAGATGGGGACGAAGCTGTACTCGGGCAACGCGCAGAACACCGAGAAGGCCAAGGCCCTCATGGTGCACTGCGAGAAGATCGAGCACGCGATCATCCTCGGGCAGCGACTCGACGAAGGCGGCGAGCGAACCCACACGGGTGGCCTCGAATACTTCGTCACGAGCAACGGTCAGACCTCGGCTGTCGGTGGCGCGCTCACCCAGTCGGTGTTCGACGAGTTCTCTCGCGTCGTCACCCAGTGGGGCAACCGACAGAAGCGAACCCTGTTCTGCTCGCGTCGAGTTGCTGCACTGATCTCCAGCTGGGCATACAGCGATCAGCGCGTCAACAACCTGGGCAAGTCGATCAAGTACGGCGTCAACATCGAGACCATCCGCACCGGACTCGGTCTTGAGGTTGAGGTTGTCACGTCCGACGTGCTAAGCCACGACTACGGCTCGACGGCAACTGGCGTCTACGACGGTTACGCCTACCTGCTTGACACCGCTGGCAAGGGACTGGCCACGTTCAACGGCGACTACATGAAGTACGCTGAGAACATCCAGCTCCCCGACCAGGACGGCAAGGCAGATGCCTTCCTCTCGGACGTCGGCTTCATCCCCGGCGACACCCGCAAGGACGGTCTCATGACCGGCATCACCAGCGCAAGCTGATAGGCCAAAAATATGGGGGGTCGGGGTAGCTCACGGCCCTGGCCCCCCATATCCATACAACTGGAGGAAACCATGTCTGAACTTCGCAAGCGAATCGAGAACCAGCGAGTGCGAGTCTCGATGAACGTCAAGCACTTCTGCGTCCAGTCCGGCGACGATAGAGTCGTCCAGCTCGGTGACGGAACGTACGGCAAGGTTCCAATCGAGCAGATTACGTTCAGCCGCGAGGGCGAGCGAGGCTCCTCCCCGTGGACGCGCTTCTACGATCTCAACGACGAGAACGATAAGCGCCACATCGAGGCTCTCAAGAAGAAGCTCGAAGAGAATCCGCACCTTCACGACGACCAGAGATTCCGCGTACGCATTGCAGGAGAGTTCGACTCGAACGAGCCGTGGCCCGGTTACGACGACCAGGACGCAGAGCAGGTCATCGCGTACTACCACGCTCTCCCCGGCAACTACAAGCCCTCTCTTGAGAACATGCTCGCCTACGAGCTCTCCAAGGACGAGCAGAACAAGTCCAAGATCGTTGCAATCGAGTCGCTTGAGAACAGCATGGAGGCTGACGCCAAGCGTGCTGCATCGGCAGGAGTGAAGCTGTGACTCTTCAGGTCTTCAGAGATGGTCGACCAGACCGACGCATTGAAGACCACGCCCTGCTGAAGAAGCTCAAGCGCGAGGACGATTACAACAACGCCCTCAAGCAGCACCTTGAGCGTACAGCAGGTCAGGGCACGTACGGATTCATGGGCATGGTGGCAGACCCTACGCGGGGAGTCACCGTGCCCAAGTCCGCATTCGGCGAAGGAATGTCCAGAGCGGAGCGCGTACAGCGAGTGCGCGACCGCATGGCACGCAACGAACCCCCAGTGGCTCTGTTCTACGACCAGAACACCGAGACCGAGCTTCTGTACGAGGAAGACGCAGAGGCATACGAGGAAGGCTGGATCTGCCCAGAGTGCCTCCAGTACCAGGGCGTCGTCACCAATGAGTGCAACTGGCGCTTCACTGGTGAGCGTCCAGAGAACCCCAAGTATTGGGGATGCGGGTACAGACGGGACATCTTCTAATGGCCCGTCGCACCGTCACAGCTACGTTCGCTGGCGGCATGATCTCCGACGAGCCAAAGCCCGGTACGGCTCGGTACCTGGAGAACCTTGTTCCACGAGTAGATGGAGTTGTTCCGCCCAATCCGGCGAGGATTTGGAGCAGAGCGGCGACCGCAATATCTACGGCCAATGGAATCACCACGGCAAGCATTGTTGGCGGGTGGAGCGGCGGCGGTACCATTCACCCAACTCTCGGGTTCGTCGGACTTCTCGACGTATCGAAGGCGACATCAACAACGGCATCGACAACGGCTAACATCTACTCATACCTGGAAGGGTTTGGGCTCGGAGCGCAGCCGCAGCTCTACGGCAACCAGGCCAGCGGCGTTAGATGCCTGATGAGATCGTCTGGTGTAGAATCAGCGTCATCGTTTAGCAACATCGAGTTCGCAGATCAGGGCGGATTTACCCCGCTACACTCAGACTCAGTTGGCTTTGCGATGACGACAAGCAACTGGACGACCCCGCTGCGCGGCGAGAAACTCAGTGGAGCTCAGGTATTTGTAAATACGGAGGATGAGGTGCTGATAGCCAGCCCAAAGAATCCTTCCGACCAGGCTGCGAACTCCCCGGTCTACAGATACGCAGGAGCCACTGCGGTAAACGGGGTTGCAACTGGCGTGACAGATGGGCTTCCTACATCAAGCATTCTGAGCGTAACCGGTTGGGCAGCACCGACGGAGACAGGCACGGGAACCGCAGGGTGGACAAGCGACCTGGTTGTCACTGGCTCCGCCGCTAATGTGATCACGAGTGGCATGTACGTCAGCCTGCTCCTCGGGAACGGGCACGGGACGACATCGATCTCGACGTCGACGCACGCGACTAGAGAGTTCAGGATCAAGTCCGTCGGCACACTGACAGGAACAGGATCGACAGCCACAAGGCCAATCACTATCGACAGGAGGATTCAGTTCTCGGCAGCCACCAGGTATGCTAGGTGCGTAGTCTCAAATACAGCCCAGCTGCAATCTCCACAGATAGACAGGACTGTAGCTACTCAGCCATTCGCAACATGCGTTCCAGCTACGGGGTTCTCGTCAGGAGACCATAATCCCCAGTCGCATGGAGGGGCCTGCTACCATCAAGGACGACTCTTCACTGCGAAGGGGTCTAGAGTGTATTGGAGCGGGACTGTTGACGAGACGCTCCAGATGACCGCAACCGGGCTGTTCGGAACCGCGACAGACTCGACTTCCATATCTACCGCAGCCTCTGCAACGTATGGCATCGAGTACAGCCACATCTCGCTGTACTCAGCAAATAGCTACGTCGACGTATTTCCAAGCATCGGAGGCAACATTGTCGGGCTGGTCTCCATGGGAGACGGCCTTGTCGTACTAAAGCGTGGATGTGTGTTTAGAATCGTCGGAGGCGTATCATACGACGGCGAGACTGACGCATTCGACATTCAGATTGTCTCCAACTCCACTGGTCCCGAGAGCCCACTGTCATGGGCAACGACACCGGCTGGCATCGTGTTCACATGGAACGATGGGATCTGGATGTTTGACGGGAACGAGATCAGCGAGATTTCTCGCGGCTCCATCGCAAACTCGTTTGTCGAGAACGTACGAATGCACAGGCAGAGCAACACCGGGCTTGGGCAGGAGTCTGTAGCAACAAGAGTGTGCACAGACGGAGACAATGTTTTCTTCACGCCAACCAGGTACTCCATGTCAACCGCATCTGCTGGGTCGGCTGCGGTTGAACCTGCGTTCACAACAACAGCCCACGGCGGGATGTCTATCTACAACAAGCATCTTGTTCTCTCGCTGAGAGACCAGAAGTGGTTCTACATTTCGAACATCTACCTGAACGTCCCGTCAGCCGTCCTTCCAATCAGATCGTCAAGGGGCGGGAAGTATTCAAGCTACTGGCTGAACTCATGGAAGAGGACTGGGTTCACTGAGAGTCAGTCGTATTTCGCCGAAGTGCATGTCAACGACATCCACAACATGCTCCACGAGGCCGGACCATCGCTCGGAACCCAGTCGGGAACAACCGCGTGGTCGCTCGCAGTCAACCCGACACTGTACTCGGCTGCGGTGTCACACCCGCTCCTGGGCATGGGCAACACTGATACGATTCGCCCAAGGTCCGCACTGTTGAAGAGGACAGTGTCTACCGATTACAACTCGACATCAACCTCGACATCCAGAGGATCTGGCAAGATCACACTTCTCGACAGTGAGGCATCGTTCGTTCCTGCCTCATCCGGGTTCATGACATACTACGGAAGCACCGGTGTCATCTCTGGAATCCCGGAGTGGTGGACATCAATGAGCTCAGCATCGACAGCGGCTGATAGATCGTCGCTATCCACGTCGACTGCAAACTCGCCGAGGGCACAGTGGCAGGTCGAAGGAACATCGACAACCGGCGCAGCTAACTCATTGCTTGATAGATTCCCAATCGAGAACAACGATTCGGCAATGTCGGCACCAACGATCTTCTACTACGACGACTACTACTGGCGGGACAAGGAATCGTCAACTGTCAGGTTTCAGAAAAGCATTCTGCACTCAGTCGGAATTGAGTTCGACGAGGTAGAGAATAGGACTGATCGATAATGGCTACCGTCGCAGAGATTCTCTCAATCGCGTCTAAGGTATCTGGCCTCAGGGCAGAGTCGGCGGAGTCTGACATTGCACTCGCGGCCATCAACCAGGGCTACCTTCGAGCATGCCTCGACACTGAGCTCACTGGCAAGGACGTAACATACGCAGTCACAGCAGCCACCGGAACGCTCGCGGCATCTGCAATCGCAGGTGAAGCGATCTACCGAGTACAGCACTTCAGCCTAAACTCGTCCGGTCAGCTCATCCCCACACAGCAGGTGTCACGTCAGGAACTACTCGACTACAGAGCTCAGGACGAGGGGCAGTCTGTACCGGCGTACTACTCAGTATCGATGCTCAACGCAGTTCCGACAGTAGATGTATACCCGGACTTCGCAGTTGGCGACAGCGTTAAGATGAGCTACCTCGCGGCCCCCACAACCCTGGTCGCCACCTCTACATCTATCCCCTATCTCCCAGAGATGTTCCATCACGACATCCTCACCGCAACGGCAATCGGTGCACTGCTTGAGCGTGATGGCAAGTTCGAGGAAGCTGGACGCTGGCAGGGCAGAGCACTCGAAGCCATTGTACGCCTTGAGGAATACCTCGGCCAGATGGGCGGTACAGCCAACCGATCGTACTTCGCACAGCAAAGTTCCAATGGCGGATTCCCAGATAGAAGAATCCGATGAACGACCACGGCTTCAACACAGCGCAGATCAGCTTCATCAAGCAGCTGATCACCAACCGAAACAAGGAAGTCCGCCACGAGGTCTCAGACCACCTGGACAACACGCTTCCGCTGAAGAAGCTGGTGAAAGGTGTGTCTGGGGACGCGCTTGTAACTGGATTGTATGGCCCAGAATGGGAGACGCCGAAGAATGGCCAACTCATTCAGCGCGTCACGCAGACAGTAAATGATACACGAGCTGGAGCTGGCGTATTTGGGTTCAACACCGCGCTTCAGTTGTCGTTGACCGGAGACGGTGTCAACTACATCAAGGTCACGATGACCGGATTCGCGCCGTACCAGTCCGCAGGCGGTATCGCAAACTTCAATCTCGGCATCTACGATAACACTGGGGCGGCGTTTATCGCCAAGCAGCAGTTCTACGCCGCCGTTGGAAACTCGGCGTCGGGATACTGCATAGTTGGGTATGTTCCGCCGTTCACAGGGACAAAGACGTACCAAGCAGCTTGGGACATCCCGGTAGGAACGTATGTGAATCAGGCAGGGGCGACATACCCGACCATGTTGTTTGCCGAATGGGCTGGATCGACAGGACACTCGTGATGCTGAGCGACAACTCAAACAAGATTCGGTCCTTCACCAAGAAGCAGCCTCTGATGCTACAGACACCTGGCGGCAAGAAGGGACGACCATCCCTGCTGCACAATGGAATCAACGGCCAGAAGGGCGGCAAGAACGCCAAAGGCAGTGCGGCCAAGCCGGGTAAAATGACTGGTGTAGACCAGGTTTCACTGGCGGTAAATGCGCTGAAGAAGAAGAAGCGGTAATGGCACTCACGCTCGCACAGGCCATCGCAGCGTTCAAGGGACCGAGAACGTTCAAGGCGAAGAACGGAAGCACTCAGCGTACAGCTGCGTGGGATGCGTACCTGGCCAAGCACGGACTTTCAGACGATGCGTCTAAGGCGAGCAAGCCGGTAACTGGAACATTCGGACAGCAGCCCAAGCCAGCAGCTCCGAAGCCGTCCACTCCGTCTACGCAAAAGCCCGCAGCACCCGGAACCCCACCCGTTGACGGGTCGCTCACCGCACACCTGACTGATCCGGACTATCAGAAGGAAAGAGCAGCCCTTGACCTAGAGCTTGCTAACGCAAAGAATGCGTACGAGCAGGCGATGGGTGGTTCCAGCGGCAAGGGCTCCATCTGGCAGGACTACGACTACGCGGTCAACTCGCTGACCAGAAACAACCGTAAGGGTATCGGTCAGACCAACGCTGGCATCAGCGGGTCCAACCTTGCTGGATCAGGAGTCGCCAAGAAGCAGCTCTCTGACATCGCGGCAGAGTTCTTCTCCGACAAGGGCAAGCTCGACACGGATAGAACAAGAGCAGAATCTGCAGCAACCCAGGCGTGGCAGGACTCTCAGCTGTATCACAGCTCGTCTGATCTTGCCGGGATGCGCGGGGCAGCAGATAGGTGGAGAGAGCGCAACCTTGGGTACGGCTCTGATACGTCAACAGCAACCAAGAAGACTGTCGGCAAGGCTCCGAAGGGTATGGCGTACACCAAGGACCCAAAGACTGGACTCCGTAGCCTCAAGCCATATACACCGCCTAAGAAGACGGTTGGCAAGGCACCTCCCGGAATGAAGTACGTCAAGAACCCGCTCACCAAGAAGTACACACTGAAGAGAGTCTGATATGCCATTCTTCCTAGCACCGCTCGCAGTTGGAGCAGGCATCGCTGGCCTCAAGGGCCTCGCTGGCGTTGGCATGGGATTTGGCGCATCTCGCATCGGCGAGAACGAGGACTACGATCTGCGTAACGGAATCCTCGACTTCGGCCTCGGAGCAGTTGGCATCCCCGGACTCAGCGCAGGCAAGAGCGCATATCGCGGCGGTCGCATGGCCTATGGCGTCGCCAACACCGGAGGTGCGGCAGGAGCAGGCAAGGGCCTCCTGAATACCGCCAAGGCAGCTAGAGCAGCCACCAAGGGATCTGGTCTTCGCTACATGGGAAAGGCCGGTGCACTTGGTACCATCCCGTTCACGGCAGGCGACTGGGGTCTCGGAACCGTTGACGGCAAGAACGTTCAGGGTCCAGTGATCCCAGGCGTTACCGGAACGCGTCAGATGCCGCAGATGATCGGAAGCCTGTCGCAGAGCATGTCCACCCCCATGATCTCAGCAGTTCCCGTGAACTTCAGAGCAGCCTCCGCACCAACATTCAACAAGACTCTCGCCGACTACCTGCGTGACAAGGACCTCAATCGACTCGTTGGGCAGCAGATCGTTCAGATGAACACGCCACTCGTCGCGGCTAACAAGTCTGAGAACGTCAAGCGCAACCGAAAGACCAACACGAACAAGCAGCTTGGCGACTCGCTTCAGGTGAGCTACGCAAAGGCGCTTGCAGATCAGGCAGCCGCAAACGCAGAAGACTCGGCACGCAACGCAAACAGAGCCAAGCTTCTGTCGCAGCAGACCGCCGACGCAGAAGCCCAGGTCCCGGTCACTTACCTCGAAGGTGAAGCCGCCAAGGCAAAGGGAGAAGCTGGCTCAGCCATTGCAAACGAGCAGTCCATGTCTGACGCACTGGTGAACCGACTCGCGTCTCAGGGCCAGCAGTACCTTGAGCAGCTGAAGAATGCCGAGGCATCTCAGACCCGCGTCAACGAGCAGTCCATCAACAATGCAGCAGACGATGCGATCCGCGCCAACGTCGCACAGGTGAGAGCCAACCAGGCGCAGAGGGGCTCGCTCCTCGGCACGCTTGCGTCCGAGCAGTACAAGAACGCCATCGATCTCTACAACACTGGTATCACGAACTTCAACGCGGCGGAAGAGCGCAGGTTCAACGCAGCAGTCAAGAACGCTGAACTTCAGCATGCGGCCAACACAGCAGACGCTGAGATTCGCGCATCGTACGCAGAGCAGGCTGCTGGCGATGGAAAGCCGTCAGCTCAAGACAAGCGCGGCAACACCAGACTGCTTGAACTCCAGAAGAAGCTTGATGCAGTTAGAACAAAGATGGTTGACGATCCCACCGGGAAGCCAGGTCAGGTGAAGTACGCCAAGACCAAGTCCGGAAAGAAGGAGATCAAGGCACTCCGCGAACGCATTGACACGATCAAGCAGCGTTACGGTACCGGACCACTCTGATGAGCTTTCGAGGATTCCTCGACAACGCACGGCGTGAAGCATCCTCCATGGCGCAGGGTGTGTTCCCTGCTGCACAGGCAATCGGACAGCAGACCGTCAACGATCTTGACACAGCTGTATTCGAGAAGGGCCTGGGGCTCAAGGCTCGCAAGAAGAAGCCTGGTGCCGGAAGCTTCGGCCTCGACGAGCTTGGCAAGACAGCCGCAGTCGGCTGGGCAAACGACACTCCGATCCTCCCACTCCTGAAGGGGAACTTCGGCGAAGCCGCACACCGCTTGTACGAGCGTCCCATCTCTGGCACGATGGACTTCATCGGAGCCGGATCGCTTGGTGGGCAGGGACTCAAGCTGAGCTCCAAGATTCCGGGATCATTTGGGGAGTCATCACTAAGACTCAGAGGATACCAGCAGCTCGACCCAACCTCCCTCGGCTACGGTCAGACCATCGGACAGTTGCCTGCCAAGATCAACCTGATCGACGGAACCCAGGTACCAGGACGCGAGTACCTCATGCGTCCCCAGATCGCCACACACGGCGACAACATCTGGGCCAAGAAGACCATGCGCTCCGCAAAGCCCTCTGGCGACAAAGTCTTCGACGAGGCAGTGGACACCGCTGAAACCCTTGCAGACGATCCCCTGACCTTACAGGCCACTCCACGAGCACGTTACGAACCGTTCGCCAAGATCGGTGACATGATGCACTTTGGTCCCACACTGGGATCAGCACGCTTCGGTCGACGCCTCACCATCCGCAACCAGTCACGCCTCAAGACATCCGTCAACGAGATGATGGGTCTGCACGGCGTGATGAAGAAGCAGTACGAAAAGGCATTTGGCAAGGACTCAGCTCCTGTAGTTGGAGACGCGCTCGCAGTTCACGCAGCCGGATTCAAGTCCGCAGCAGACCTCGACGAACTTCCCAAGGCGTTCGAGCCGTCTGGTCGAAAGGCCATCCTTTCAGACAAGGGAGTCGATCTCCAGTCCAAGAGCGGCAACGTAGTCGAGCTGAACAACGCCGAGTACCGGCTCGCCGACATGACGGTGAAGCAGCGCGACCTCATGCTCGAAGAACTGGCCAAGGACATTGAGAAGCTCAACGAGTCCGGCCACTCAGTTGTTCTGACAGGCGGAGAAGTTGACCGCGTTCTCACGCCAGCTCAGGTGAGAGCAGGCGGGGACAAGCTCGCGTACGCCCTGCCAAACAGAAACCTTTTCATCAAGAAGGGTGGCGTTCCCTCAACGCCAGAAGGGGGGTCGTCCACCAAGCCGCGTCGAGGTACCGACGACGAGGTAGCAGCAGCACGAGAAGAGGCGTTCGGAGGACCAACCAGCCAGCCGTTCGAGACTCCAGGAATCCCGAAGCCCGACCAGGTTGATGAGGTTGGGAGAATGCGTGCGCTCAAGAAGATTGAAAACGAGGACATCCCGGAGCTCGGATACGACCAGGCTGATGTAAACGACTTCGCAGAGAACTTCGATACCGGAGACGAGGAGGCGTTCGCCAACTGGACCGACGAGCAACCTCTTGGAGATGACGCTCCCGCAGCGTGGCAGAAGAAGCTGCGCGCCAAGACAGCGGAGAACTACGGGCAGATGACCTGGTACAAGGACTACCTGGACCAGCTCGTCAAGGCTCGCGTCAACGACGGACCAGACATTACGTATCGCTTCAAGGCCATCGCGCAGAACCCAAAGGTTCGAGAGATCCTCGACTCTGACGTATTCAAGAACGAGATCCTCCCGAAGCACCAGACGATGATTGCAGCAGAGCTTGAAGCGGACAAGGTTCGCCTCGGAGCCAACGCGCTGTCGCAGGACAACATCGTACGCAACACCGACAGACTTGCCATGCTGTTCGGAAGAGAAGGTCATGGCAGCTTCTTCGTCGCACGCCCCAAGTACGGAGTTCGAAAGCCCGTCGATAGAGTCAAGGGCGATAGAGATGTTGCCGTTGTTGACGAGAACCTTCCAGGAGATCCGCAGGAACTGATCGCAAAGGGCATCTTCGATACATCCCCGGAGGTCCACCTCAACAACTATCTCCGCAGAAAGAACGATGCAGCGAAGCAGGAGCTTGCCGACAGCGTCAACGACGCAGCAGTTGCTATTGATCCAGACCAGTTCAAGACGTACACCCAGGAGGGCGTTGCAGTAGCAGAGGAGAACTGGACGAAGGGTCACAAGCAGGCCAAGTTCGTCGTCATCGAACCAAACGGCGAGCTCTACAAGCGCATCGAGAGGATGCAGCCGTTGGCCAACCAGGCAGCACGCAGGCTTCGAGAAGACGGTTACCACGAGCAGGCCGACAACATTACCGAGTCTGCCAACCAGATGTTCAAGTCCGCTGGCGATGGAGACTTCTCGCTCGGCGACATGATTGGTGACCCGAAGCTTCGAGGCGAGATCGAGAACACGCGCTACATGGTTCCTCGTGAGATGTACGAGGCTATCAGGAATGAGACCGACAACTCAACCAAGGCGCTGTCATCGTTCCTCCAAGCCGCATCTACCGGGTTCAAGATCAGCGTTCTCCACGGACGCTGGCCCGCATGGGTTCTCAACAACACCATCGGAGCTCAGCTCTACCTTGCGCTGACTGGCGGAGCAGGACGCATGATCCCGCACGCTGGTGGTGGACACCTCGTGAAAGAGTTCTTCCCAGACGTGTCTGGTGCATCGTCGAGAGAGATGGCCAGCGGAGCTGACGACCTCGGTCGTGTTGCATCCAACTGGAAGGAGAAGGCACTCGACACAAAGGCTGGCCGCATCGGAAGCGACGTCATCAATACACTTGGCGACTGGAATCAGAAGATCGCCGATGAGCCAGCCCGACTTGCGCGGCTTCAGCAGGTTGTCGAAGATCGCTTCCAGTCGACCGTGCAGCTCGCGAAGGCTCGTGGGATGGAGATCCCGGACACGCTTGAGTCTCGCCGACGCATGCTCCAGGACCAGACTGTACGTGAAGACATCGCACAGGAAGTCCTGGACGACATGATCGACTTCACCACCCTCTCCCGCAATGAGAGAATGTGGGTTTCGAACGTCATTCCATTCTGGTCGTTCATCAAGGGATCTACCAAGTCTACGATGCGTACACTTGCAGACCACCCTGGTCGTGTATGGCCGCTGCAGGAGCTTGGATCTTTTGGTGCCGACATCACCGACCAGACATACGAGCATGGGTCCCCGGAATATCTCCGTGCGCTTCTCCCCGTTCGTGACGGAAAGGCACTGTCTGTTGGTGGGTGGAACCCGTACTCGCAGCAGTCGTCGCTGTTCTCGTTCGGCACCACTGTTGCTGGCGGCAACATGCCGACCGGACAAGAGCACCCGTTCTCCATGTTCAACCCAGCGATCACCATTCCTCTTGAAGCAATCAACAAGCGCGACACGTACACGCAGTATCCGCTTGAAGGCAACATCGCACAGATCATCGGTAGCGGAATGTGGGAGAGCTTCCCGCTTGGAGAGAGCTTCCTCAACATGATCAATCCGAAGCAGCCGACGGGTCGTGAGGTGTTCCCGCCGTCGCGTACCAACACAATGCTGAACTTTGCTGGCATCCCGGTGCGTGACGTGAACGAGCAGAACATGAACGTCCGCATGCAGGCTGACGAGAACCGTCGCAAGAAGAACGGGACCTACGACTACTGGCGGTTCCACAATGGCGTATGACTGGAAGCAAGATCTTCCCGCACTTGAGCAGAAGTACAACATCCCACCAGGGCTTCTTGGCGCACTTGTTCGAGCAGAGAGCGGCGGCAACGCACGAGCTCAGTCTGGTGCAGGTGCCATCGGTCTAACGCAGTTGATGCCAGGTACTGCAAAGAGTCTCGGCGTCAACCCACACGACCCACGTCAGAACCTTGAAGGTGGAGCAAAGTACCTGGGCCAGCAGCTGAAGCGGTTCAAGTCTGTCCAGAAAGCACTGGCAGCATACAACGCTGGACCTGGCGCTGTGCAGAAGTACGGAGGTGTGCCACCGTACAACGAGACGCAGACATACGTGAAGAGACTGACGGGCTACTGGAAGGAGTCATCGAGGTACGGTTCCGCGTCCATCGGAGGTCAGTCACCAAAAAGCACTCAGAGAGCTTCAACACCCGTACAGGCAGTCAAGGTCCCTGAAGCCATTCCAGCCCCGCAGAGACGCATACAGCCCGGTCTGGAGGACGATAGACAGGCAGCCCTCTATCAGGCATACCGAACCAACCCAACCATGGCTAACATCATCATGGAGAACCGGGTCAAGAAGCAAAACGCTTACGACACAGAGTACAACAAGCAGCTCACTGCATACGAAGCGCGCATGGCTGAGATCGCAGCCAAGCAGAACCTCAACCAGTCAAAGATTGCGCAGCCCAACACATACACACCTGGAACGATTGGAACACCTCAGCTCCCAGGAGCAGTCACAGCGGGACAGAAATACTTCAAGACTCAGAAGGGCTGGGTCCAGAACCGTCGAGAGAACGAAAAGGGCTGGCAGTTCCTTCAGCGACTCGGCAAGGGATTCGGACTTCAGAACGATCCAAGCAATGCACAGACGTTCGGCGGAAAGCACGCAGCAGGATCAGACCATTACCGCCACGCAGCCATCGACTTCGGTACAGCACGCAATAGCAAGTCTCAGCTCGACACGTTCGCAGAGTGGGTCAGAAAGAACCAGAGGGCGCTTGGAGTCAAGCAGGTGATCTGGCAAGCACCAGACCATTACGACCACGTACATGTTGGACTGAACTAAGTCCGTCACAACGGGTACACTTACGGTAGAAGGGAATACAGATGAAGAACTCGAAGAGCAGAGTGTATCTTGGTGACGACGGTCATGTTCACACAAGACCTCTCCCAGGTATTGGAACCGGAATGAACGCAATCGGATCAGCAGTCAACGCAGCGAACGCATCGCTCAAGCCGAACAGGCCCAAGCCTGTTACCAAGCCTGCACGTCCTACGTCTGTAACGAACTTCAGAACCTCTGACGCACCAGCCAAGCCAGCACCAAAGCCCAAGCAGCCGGAGAAGACCACTGGCTCCTTCGGACAGCAGTCGTCCACCGGATCATTCTCTCAGAGCAAGCCGAAGAACGACAAGTTCCTTGGACGCCCCGGCAAGGGCAACGCCAAGACCGAAGCAGCAGACAAGAAGGCAGACAAGAACAAGTCTCTCATCAAGGGCTTTGAGGGAGCGCGAACCTTCAAGGACAAGGACGGCAAGGTCCGTCCAACCAAGGAATGGGCAGCGTACCTGAAGAAGAATGGCTCAGACGTCGTTTCCAAGGGAGCCCCGAAGCGCGACCACATCAGCCAGATGATCAACGGTCGCAAGAAGGGCTGAGTCATGAGCTTCACCTCGAAGCTGAAGTGGTTCAACGACGAGGAACGCCCGTGGGTGTTCGACCCGCTCGACCTGAAGGACGGCAGCGAGCCCAGAAACATCACCGAGTGGAAGCCACGGGTCGATACAGACGAGATGATGGACATGACGTGGGTTCTACCGCCAGTTGTTGGTGCAGGCGGGAAGATCGGAGTCGGAGCCAAGAGCTTCGCTTCCTTCTCAAAGAAGAAGGCGGCCAAGAAGGCGAAGGAGTCGGCTCAGAAGGAAGGCTCCAAGAGGTTCAAGGCCGAAACAGAGAAGATCCATCAGGAGAATCTCAAGCGCCATCGCATGAACAACGCAATGGAGCGTGGTAGCAAGACCAGGAAGGCGCAGGAGCGCCGACAGCAGACTCAGTCACTTCGTGAGTCAACCAAGAAGGAAGCTCAGCGCAACCGCAGAGCAACGGACAAGCCATCAGCACGGTCGCAGGAAACAGCCAAGATCGTGCAGGACCTGGCTAACAAGTCAATGAAGAAGAGCTTCGCAGCCTTCAAGAGCAAGCAGGGAAGATCATGAGTGAGGAGGAGCACGTGGACCCGTTGCTGCTATACCGAGTCGGCAAGCTGGAAGAGGCGGTCGATTTACTGAGCGCCGCCCTTCGGGAGATCACCGATACCGTTCGTTCGGGTAAGCTACTTGTAGTCGCATTGTTCGGCATTGTCCAGCCCGTCGTACTTGCGCTCGTAATCCACTGGCTAACGAGGTGAGCATGTTTTACATCAGAGGACGAAGACTGTGGAGAGCTCGGCGATCACGTCAGGTCGTGAAGTCCGACTGGACCAAGCCGATGACGGTAGTCGTTCACCACGCAGCAGATGACGGCCCGAAGAACAGAACGTGGCGTTCTGAGTCGGCCTACATGCGTGGCATCCAGGACTTCCACATGGGACCGTCACGCGGATGGAACGACATCGCATACAACTATGTCATCATGCCGTCCGGTCGAGTTCTTGAGGGCAGAGGCTTTGAAGTAGTCGGCGCACACGCACCGCGCTTCAACACTCGCGGCATCGGCATCTGCTTCGCTGGCACTGGAGACAAGCAGTTGAACGACAAGCAGCTTGCCGCATACAACAATCTCATCCGTCGGCTAGAAGCCAAGGGTGCGAACATCACGGACACCAAGGCTCACGGAGATGTGTACCCCACGTCGTGCCCCGGAGTCGGAATCAGAAAGTCGTTGGGGCTCTAATGTCTGCAGTAAGAGTCCTCGCAATGAGATCGGCATAATCATGACACGTAACGGATACAACGCAGTAGCAGTTCTCGCAATCGTGGGGGCAGTCGTGCTGGCAGCTCTTGAGGTTGCCGACCGAGAGGTGCAGATGGCTCTTGTCGTGCTGGCAGGAACCGTCGTTGGGCGCGGGGATAAGAGTGCTTGATGCATTCCGCATGAAGCGACGCATCAAGAAGCTCGGTCCCGTGCTCTATGCGCTAGAAGGGGACGGAGCTCGCGTCCGCATGCCTGACGGATCATGCGTATCAGACACATGGAGAGGGCGCAAGGCTCTCCAGAACGCTGGCCTCTGTACTCCGGTAGCAGATGACCTCGACTACGTGGAGATCGGCAACGACTGGCGAGTCAGATGAACATGTACCTCGGCTTCTGCAACGGCTTCACGACCTTCTCTGTGCTCGGGAGCGTCACATCACTTGCCGAGGCATTGCTCAATGATGGAGGAGTGAACGCAAGCTCATGCTTCATCGACGCCGAGGGAAGCGCATTCAGGTATCGCGTAGACGGCGGCGACCCAACCACCTCTGTCGGCCACCGAGAAGATCCCTCCGCATCAGTCGATGGACTCAGCCGAATCACCATCGTCGGCACATCCAACATCCAGCGACTCAAGCTCATCTCTGAAGACGGGGTGGTTGGAACCGACTTCACGATCACATTGGCCTACGGTGCATGAGCCTCTTCAGACGAGCATCAAGCGGTACCACCGGAGGAACCGGACCAGCAGGACCAGCCGGACCAGCAGGTGCCGACGGAGTGGACGGAGAAGACATGCCTGGTAGCCTTGCAGCCCCGTACAACGTGAACGACATCGAGGCACCGTACTACGGCTTCTCAAACGAAACCGGTTCGTGGCTCATCAAGAATGTTACCGACACATCCGTCACATGGGCTACACTGCTCAACAACGGGTCGGTCTCCACTTACTCGGATGCATGGACTAACCGAGCAACACTCACATACGGACGATACGACCAAGCGTTCTAAGGGGACGACATGCCAAAGGGAAACACAGCACGCAACGACGCAGTGAAGTGGGAGGCGCACGGTACGGCAATGCCGACTCTCGGCTCCACACTCTACTTCCACGCACACACCGCCTCACCTGGCCTAGCAGGAAGCGCATCGACCAACGAGTGCGCCTACACAGGATACGCACGAGTTGCAGTCAGCCGCGACTCGGCTGGCCTCACCATCTGCGATGACGACGGCACCACCAACGCATCTGGACGAGCGTACAAGAACCTCGCTGAGATCACGTTCCCTGAGTGCACCGCCGGTTCTCCAGAGACCATTGTCGCTATCAGCGTGTGCGATGCCTCTGGTGGCCTCAGACGCTACGCCGTGCTCGATGTAGCAGAGCAGGTAGTGGTGAACCCCAACGACACGCCACGCATCCCTGCTGGCGCAGCGATCTTCTCGGAGGCTTGATATGACGCGCTCTTACACGCAGGTTCCGCCTGACAGTACCGGCGACAAGCTGGCTATGCGTACCTACACGCAGGGTGCGGACACGGTGAGCGAGCAGGGTGTCTACCTGCCGGGTCTTCCGACGTACCGATCGGTGACGGCTGACATTACGCCTGCCAACTCGAAGTACCACACGTACCTCTACAATCAGGCGGCCACTGGCCAGTCTGTCATCATCCTTGGCATCCGCTACTACAACAACGTGACTGCGGTTACGGGTGTTGTGAACCGCTTCGACATTCGACGCGCGACTGGCACGACGCCTGCGGGCGGTGCGTCCATCACGCCGATTGCTCATAACAGTGCTGACCCTGCTTTGTCTGGTGTGACTGCGTATGGCGGTGCCACGTCTGGTATCACGGACGGATCTATCGTCGAGTCGATTGCCGTGTCGTCCGAGGAGCATACGGCTACGGTTGCGGATGTTGACCGCCTGCTTCAGCAGTTCCCGATGCTTGCCCCCGGCCCTATTGGATGGGCGCGTCCGATGATCCTGCGCCCCGGTGAGGGTATCGGCGTCAAGCAGAACGGTGCAGGCACGGTCGGTACGCTTCAGTGGATTATCGACTTCGCTGTTGAGGCTGACTGATGCCGCTGGCTTCGCTGGCAAACCTTCAGTGGAATGGCCCCGCGAGCCTCGCCGTGGTGGACGATACGCCTGCCGAGGAAGCCGTCACACCAAAGGCGTACAACAACATCCGTGGCGCAGAGGACGCAGCCAGTGGCGCTGTCGTTGCCATGACCCGCGTACGCAGCATGGAGCTCAACGACGACAGCATCAGTGATGCGCAGGGATACATGAAGCAGGTGTCCTCCATCCGCTTCGGAGAAGACGTCGGGGCCTCCCCGTCGGCAGATGCTATCGCACAGTCCGTGTGGGGTCAGCTTCTCACTGCGTTCAACGAGACCGGCTCCGCTGGCAAGCAGGTCAAGGATCTGCTCACTGTCGGAAAGTTCCTTGGCCTCAAGTGAACTCGTATCTCTACAAGTGCCGCAACTGCGGCTGCATCTATCCAATCGTTCCGTACTTCAACGCCGCTGCACCACACGGTCCTAACAAGGACTGCACGTCAACCGACTGGGAGCTAGTAGATGAGCCCGAAGATACTGTACGTGGACATCGAGAACAGCCCGAACGTAGCTGATGTATGGGGGCTGTGGGATCAGAACGTTGGTCTCACGCAGCTGAAGGAATCATCTCGCATCATCGGTGTCGGCTACAGATGGGCGACTCAGAAGAAGACAACATTCCTCTCCATCTACGACAAGGACACCGGCAAGCTCACCGACAACACCTCGATGCTACAGGAGATGCGTGATCTCTATGATGAAGCGGACATCGTCGTCACCTACAACGGGAACTCCTTCGACAACAAGCATCTCAACGCCGCATGGGCCATGGCCGACATACCGCCCCCATCTCCTGTCATCAGTATCGATCTTTACCGTGTCGTCAAAGCGAACTTCAAGTTCCCGTCCAATAAGCTCGACTATGTGGCGTCAGTCCTACTTGGCGATCACAAGGTTGCCAATACAGGACACGTCCTCTGGCGACAGTGCCTTGACGCGGATGTACCTGATGATGTAAGACGACGAGCCTGGTCTCTCATGGCTCGCTACTGCCGCAAGGATGTTGACCTTCTCCTGCCGCTGTACGAGAAGCTGACACCCTGGTTCCCTGAGAGCATCAACGTCGCTGTCATTGGCTCTCAGCCCCTTCAAAACGCATGTCCGAAGTGTACGTCTACTCATGTGCAGTCGAGGGGCTATCGCTACACCAGAACCAGAGCCTATAGACAGTACCTGTGCATGTCGTGTAAGGGGTGGTTCCGTGGTACGCGGATGGAGTGGGGTCCGGCTAAGTGCTGAGATCGTGGTAGAGAGACGCTGGCAACTGAATGATCTTTCCATTACTCTCTCGGTAGATGAACTCCTCTGGCATTCCGATGGCGTAGTCAGCGTACGCTCTGTACCGCTTCAGATTACGAATGAGTGAAACGCACATATTCCTCCGCAGCTCTTCCATGTCACTTCCAGCGTACCCACCGGACATGATGGTCCCCCTGGAGATGGACGCACTTTCACTGAACAGCTGGTAGTCCTTGCCAGCTTCAGTCTTACTGACAACTGCCTTCGGTGCACCGTACACTCGAACGTAGCAGTACACGTCCATCTCCTGTCCATCAACATCTGGACTCTGGAGTAGTGGTGGCAGTTCATTGCTGAAGATGATGCTCATCGTCTCTCCCGTCTCGGAACACCGAAAGCTCTGTCCATTGCATCCATGTGCTGCTTCTTGAGTCGAGACTTCTTCTGATCATGCGACTCATTTGTGATGACAGCCTGAGTTGAGGTGGTCGGAGTTTCTGGTAAATCTCTCCAGCTGTTGATCGCCTCAACCATGCGGCGAGAGAAGATGAGCGGCTCTCTGTTGCTGCCATATGTCATCACTTCTATACCGAACCGACACTCCATGCACTGTCCACATGAACACGGAAAGATGATCATGGCATCTCCCCATCTGCCGAGCAATCAACGAACCCGCCGTCGCCTGCTCCGACTCTCCTGATGCAGCACTTGGCTATCCGCCCGGTGAGCTCCTTTCCCTCGTGCATACGCATCACTCCACTGACCCTTGTCCACAGATCATCAGCAGCTTTGGATCTATAGTGAGATGATGCCTTCACTGGAGTTACAGCAGACCCGCCGTATGAGAACACTGCCCCCCTGAATCTGCTGTTCCCAAGCGTCTTCGGGAAGTTCACCTCAAGCAGCGCCATCATCTCCCACTCCTCGAATAGAATCATGTTGGGTGCTCCTGGCTGAATGGTACCAGCTCATCTGTCTGCCAGTCGAACTTCTCACCAGATGGCTTGCCAAGCTTCGACAGGAACTCGTGCAGCTTTCCACCGTCGTCCTGAAGTTTGATGATCAGCGGCTCCTCCTCTGGAAACAGGATCATGACAGCTCCGCAATCCAGAGCTCGATCTCATTGTGCGAGTGCCACATCTTCTCAGTGTACTTGCGCACGATCTGCTTGTCGTCTGCGTACGCCACCTTGTTCAGGGCATCAAGCACCGCCTTCTCGATGTTGTCCAGGTCTGGTACCTGCACGAAATGCTTTGGCGCATCCTCTCGCAGAGATCCCTTCAGGTAGTGAGACTTGGGTCTCTGGTACCGGAAGGTCACTGTCACTGCTAGAGCCCCGGAGAATGGCTTACAAGCACCGTAAACAGCACGCCACTGGTTCTTGATGAACTTCTCGTAGTCAGCCGTTGCCTTGTCCGTGTAGACGTGACCACTCTTGGACATCCGAGGACGTGCCTTTGACTTGGCTCTTACTGGAATGACAAGTCGACTGCCTCTGCCGTCTGCTGCAGGAAGCGTCTTGCGTACTGCATCTTCGCTATCGCCACTCCTCGTGCTGGATGCTTGCTCCTCCATAGCTCTCCCTCAAACATCTCTAGTGCCGACTCCAGGTTGTGGAGCGCGAGCTCAGTCGTCCTTGTCGTATCGCTGTCGGAGTCCCTCATCGAACAGCCACCTCAGTCCTGCTGCTTCGAAGTTGTCCACACCAGGTGGCATGAACAGCCCACCGTGATACACATCTCCGTCTCCGTTGTTCGAGAGTCCTCGTGCAACGAGAGCCCAGGATGTCAGCGTGTTGTACGCAGCTCCCGTGTTCTCCTGCAAGAACTTCAGGATCTCTGCTTCAATCGGCGCTACTTCGTCCATACTCCACCTCCCATGTGAGATACTGGAGAGCCTTCTCCAGATCCTTCTGCCGAACACCTTTCTTGTCAGCGCGCAGCAGGTACTTGATGACATTCCCGAGATTGTAGTTGTCCCGGAAATACTCGTTGATGATGTCGATAACCTCAACACCCAATGAGTTCTGGTAATGGTCTGGGTGCGTTACATCACTCATGCTTCTCCTCCGGGTACCACTTGTCAATCCATCCAGGATGGATGTGCTTGTTTAGAAACTCCAGCTCTTCCTGAAACAAGAGCTCCCTGGGTACTCTCTTTGTTGTGGTGTGATGATCCTGATGACACTGATGGCACAGCGGGATGCTGTTGTCCTTGTCGTCCTGTAACACCTTGTTACGCTTCGAGAACTTGCTGCGTGGTAGCAGATGATGAAGCTCAACACCCCACCTACTGCACTTCCTGCACGACATGCCTTCGATCTTATCTTCGTAGGCTGTCATTCTCCTGAACGCCCTATTATGTAGTATGCGTCTTCGTCTAACTCAATGCTTTTTCCCCAGCCGCTTTCTGTTGGAGCCTCCACCTTCGCCATGAGTGGATCAACGCTAGTCACAAGCCAGGTCTTGCCCTTCAAGTGTTTCGACTTGATCAAGTCACCAACCATCATGCGTCTGTCTTCTCCGAAGATGATTATCTCTCAATCCAATCGAAGAATGTTCTCCACTCACCAGGAAGCAAGTCTTCTTCAGCGCAGAAGTTTTCTGAGTGCACGCTCCCGTCTTCTTCAAGTAGCGCGTAGTTATCGTTAGGGAACTGATTTTTCACCAGCCATCCAGTAGCTGGACAATCGCCCTCCCAAAAGCCCATATTCAAGCCAACATGAATCTTTGGTAGCAGTATCATCTCGGCGGCTCTCCGCTACTGCCTCTCCCAACATGTGGTGCAGTCCACTGCCTGACCCAGTGCGTGGCGTTAGGGTGCTTCTCACACGCCTTAGAATGGACGCTTGGTGGCGGTCCATCGAACCAGAACTCCTTGTAGCATAGACACTCGGTGTTTCTGTAGTCAGCTCTCGAAGGCATCTTGGGTCTCCCTCATCACGACGACTGGGACATTTTCTGCTACTGCTTCCAGGTAGTCGACCAGCTCATTGGTGTGCCGACTGCATAGGAAGAACTTCCTACGTGTACCCGGCTCTCCGAATGATCGTCCATGCTCGTACCACTTGAGTAGCGTCTGCGACACCGGGCCGTAGTTCTCATCTGCTGGCAGCACATCGCCACATAGACATGTACGCTTACTCATACACACCCCTCCAGTGAAATCAGCTTTTGAGTCTTGTCCTGGCAATCGATGCACAGGTCAAGTGGGTTACTTTTGCCAAAGCTTGAAATACAGATAGCTCTTTTGATCCCGGAAAATCCCCTCGTCTGCAGATACGCCCCACCTGTGCACTCAGCTCCGCAGAAGTCGCAGATGACCAATGGTACTCTCATGCCATCTCCTCCCTCAGTGCTTCGAGTGTCCTCCGATGCAGATCGGCAGTTACTTTTACATCCGACCAGTCCACGCGCTCGTTCAGTATGTCAAGTGCATGGGACTGCAGATCTTCTGGCAGACGTGCCACGGCAATGGCAAGTCTCCTCGACTCGTCTCGTGCGATGACCTGATCCTCAAGCGGCAGCTCATCATCAGCCATCGCCCGTGAGATCGCATTGCTGTCATCTTCATCGTCGACCATCCGGAAGTCTGTTGAATGCACACTGTTGTATCCGTTCTCCTGTGTGTACTCGGAGAAGATGCTCTTGTGCATGTATCTGTCTGGGTTGTTGGCTGCGTTGTAGTAGTACGTCGAGAACGTTCCTCTTTCCGGGTCCCACGTTCTCAGACACACCGCTGCGAGCAGGATGGCTCCCTGGAACAGATCATCCCACGGCACATGTCGCCCACCCTTCTCTCTCCAACTCTCAGCCACCCTGGATACGAGCCCAAAGTTCTCCTGGATGAAGGCCCACTTCGATTCGTCCATCCACGACTGCGTCGAAGAACTCTCGTCCTCGCTCACTGGATCGGTACTCATACGCTACCCCCTTGGTTAGATTCATCTCACGCCTATCCATCAGACCACACCGGTACAGCCTACGGCACATTCTCTCCGGTGTTGATCTGTTGACCTTCATTGCTTCCTGAAGCTGCGTAATGGTGACCCAGTGTTCGCACATGTGGATGTACTTCATGATTGAAGGAAGCGTCGGCATTACTCCTTCGTAGCTCGTGCGAGTTCTTGCCATCTCTTGACACCTCCTCCTAGTTGACAGCCATGACAGAACCAGATGCACCTGTCCCAATCGATGTTGAGTGACGGCTTTGGATCATCGTGCCAGGGACAGCACACCTTCTCCGGGTTCGAGTACCCAATGTTGTCTTCCCCGACCCATGAACCGACAAGCTTGTAGAAGTAGTTACGCACCCCTTCTGGCACATCGGTTCCCTTGTGCTCTAGCGTGGGCTTAGAACGCTTCTGAGAGGGCGCAAACGGGACGTATGTTGCAGCGTGATGTCGTAGCAGCTGCAGTGCGTCCCATCGGTGCTCCTCTCTCATGCCCCCGAGGAATGAGCAGACGTCCTTGCCTGTTGGCAACTGCACCACGTACGCCCCGAGCTCAGACGCAGCTGATGCGAGTTGCTCACCAGCTGCGTCTGAGTCCGGGTAGATGGTGACGTGTACGTTCTCACCCATCATTGGCTTCAGCAGTCTCACTGCATGTGAGATTCCATTGACGCCAGGTACTGCGACTGAAACACCTGGCAGGTGGTTGTGTGCAAGTACCTGAGATATGGCCAGCGCATCCGTCTCGCCTTCCGTGGCGTGGACGTGGAAGGTACGGTTTGTGGTGGCGATGTCCTGCCACATGTGACCGAAGACAGCCGGGAGAGGCTTCTCATCAATACCCATCTTGATGACAGCCATGTCCTTGGTCTGCACATTCCGCACCTTCCACTGTCCGTTCCAGAGCGGGTACGCGATACGCAGGTCGTCCCACGCCTTGATCCCCACCGACGCTGCGTGCTCTGGATCTAGCCCCCGTTCCATGAGGAAGTCTAGTACCGCTGGTGTTTCACTCAGCTCCTGCATCCGCAGCCTCGTCCGGTGCTTCTGCGTCGGCGTCCTGCTTATCTTCTGGAGTCTCGATCTTTTCCAGGAAGATGAGGTCACGGTTGATGTACGGCTTGCCCGTGTGCGGGTTCAGGTTGGCACCGGGACGCTTGAGCGAACCGTCCTCGTTGAGCCCGTTGTCCACGGTGTAGCGGCCCTTGTATCTATTACCGATGATGCCGAACAGCTGGAAGGCAATCTCGTCTGGGTCGAGACCGAGTGCTCCGAGCTGCCATCGCAGGAACTTGATCTTGCCGGGGCTGAGACCGCCGTCTCGTGCGGTGCAGGGAGCAAGCTCGATGCGAACCTTCTCCTCACCACCGAGCTCGTCGAGAAACTTGGCCTCAACCATGAGTGCCTTCTCGATCCACGAGGTGGGGTTGTCTGCGATTGCGACCGAGGTGACCTCGACCTCGTACTCACCGCTCTCACGGCGCGGCTTCTGCGAAGCTTCCGCATCCTTCTTCAGTGCGTCACCGATGTTGCTTGGAATGAGACCACTCATCTGCTGAACTCCCTACTCTGATCTTCCATTGATGTCTGCTCTGGGCCTTGCGTTGCCATCTTGAACGAGATGTATCGCTCCTCGATGTTGAAGCTGTGGTGGAATCCGATTGCGAACTCCGCGAACTGATTAGCTACATCCTCGTCCTCCCCGTGTACCTCTCGTGCGTACTGATATGCTTCTTCCTTGTCTTCTAGCATCATGTCCTTTCTTCCTTTGCTACATAGCCTTCTGGGATTCCGTCTATCTTTGGTGACCGACAGACCTTGAGGAACGGGCATTGGCCGTAGTCGAAGCATGCTGATGGGTTGCGCTCCCACACATCCATCTTCTCCTCATACGCAAGATCAAGAGCGTGCTTGTCTCTTCGTGACCTGAAGTCATCGAGCTCGCGCTGCCCTCTGCTGAGTACCACCTGCTTGTGGTAGTGATCAGGTCGTGCATAGATGTCTGCTACACACCTGGCTGTGAACATCTCGTTCGACTCAGACACCTTCTTGCGCAATGCTGGCTTCAGAGTCACGTTGTAGTTCACGTCCACCATGCCAGGGATCATGCCATCTTCGAATCCCTCGACGTCACCATCACATAGAGCTGCAACGTATGACGTTACCTGTTCGTCGAACTCAAGCTTGTCCTTCTCCATGTCCCCGAACCTGGCGTACAGCTTGTTCTCGACAACGATCACTCGGTCATCTACAGCCTTGAGTCCATCGAGCTGGCCTCTGTCCGTGTAGTCGAGCTCCTCGTTCACATGCTGGAACGGAACCTCTCGTTCCTCGCCGATGCTGTACGGGTAGGTATCGTGCAGTGCTTCGAGGATCTTCAGCTCGTGAGCCAGGTCGTCGATCTCCCACTCAAGGGCAGTGTGCATTGCGTCTCGGTAGAACCCGAGCAGTGCTCCCTTCCCGTGCTCAAGCGCATCAGACCACGCCGACCCCATGCGTAGAGCCTTGGCCTTGCGGTTCGGTTCGATACCGACTGTGTACGACCAGTGGTGCTTGCGCTTGCACGACCTGAACGTTGATCTCGATGAGTGGGATGTCTTCCTCATACTGTGTAGAACCACCTTGGTAGTGACTTGGCCTTCATTGTATCAAAGACCACCTTGCTCCACCTGTCGCCTCCTGCAGAACCCTTCGATACCATAGGCACGTGAAGGAAGTTCTTGTCGAGGAACAACTCGTAGTCCATTGTCGACAGGTAGTCTCCGACATAGATCCACACTACTGGATCTTCGGTGTCGAAGTATGCGATCTCACGAAGTTCGTTTGCACCAGACCCGATTGACCTGTTTAGCGGAATAGCACGTGACGGGTACGGCTTGATGCGATCCTCCAGCCTTCCGAAGTAAGTCTTTCGCTCAGGCTCAAGGTACTCCTCGACGTTGTACTTGCTATCGCATAGCGCAGCAAGCAGCTTCTTCGGGTTCCTCGCTTTGCGTCTTGATGGGGTAAGCCAGAGATCGTAGTCGAGACCAGACGCTCCGATCTCCGATGCGATGACTGTCGCCGCCTTGACCCATGATTGATCCATTGATCCACTCGTGTCAAGCACCAGGTTCACCAGCGGTCCCTCGGTGTTGTGCCCGTACTCGCCCACTGTAGTTCTTGGTACAACTACATCATGCCGACCAGCGAATGCACTCCTGTTACGACGCCAGTCGTAGCGAGTCGACATGTTCTTCGACTTGAACCCGGCCTCGAAGAACATGCGCTTTGCGTACGACACAACACTGCGTGCCAGGTTCTTGGGGTCGTTGTGTACGTCACCACCACCAAGCCCGATGTGACCAGAGAAGTCGTCGCCGACACCCTTCGTCCCCTCTTCCTCTCCACCCTCACCGGCTCCCTCTCCAGCCTGCTCCTCCTCGTATGGCTGGCCGCTTGGAGTTACGTTGCCGGGTGCAGATGGTGCGTTCTCGGACTCCTTCGGCTCCACCTTCATGAGATCATTGATGCTCTTCTCGGAACAGTCGAACCCATACAGGTCCTTCCCCCAGCATCCGATCTCCTCGACCGCCTTCTTCGGCTTGATGCCCATCTTCTTCAGGCTGTCGTTGATGATGCAGTCTGCTGCGATGTTGATCTTCGTAGCCAGGTGTTCGTTCTTCTTCATCGACGTGATGTCGTTGCGGAAGATATGAGCCACCTCATGCATCAGCACGAATGCTAGTGACGGTCGCATTGATGGGTTGATCACGATCTTGAATCGGTTGTTCGATCCCGTTACGTACGCGGTAGGCGTCTCATCTGAGATGAACACCTTGGTACGACCAGCCATCGACGCAGCCCACACCGGGGCATGTGCCATCAGGATGTCCATTGCCTCCGCTGTGATGTCTTCCATTAGATGATCTCCGTCAGCTTGCGTCGAATCCAACCAGTACCCTCGGCGGGTGGCGACACCACGAACCTGATGTCGAACGCGAACTTGGACTCAAGGTCCTTGATGTAATCAGAGCTCTTGTAGACCTTCTGAATGTCTGCGATGGACATTGCCGTTGCCGGGTCAGGCATCCACTCAGCATCCTGCAGGTCAGCGAGTGCCATCTGATGTGCACCAGAACCCCTGATCTCAGACGGGTGGTTGATGAAGATGGAGTTGATCACCTTCGAGACAACAACCTTCTCGTCTTCGGACAGCAACAGGTCCTCGCTTGCAACGTCAGGTCCGTGGTCCTTGACGTTGAGCATACGAAGCAGCGACTTCGTCCCATAGCGAGTATCGTCGAGTGCGTTGAGGATCGCAGCCTCATTTACCTCGTCCTTCATTGCGGTCTCGATGACCCACGTCAGCCTTCGTGGAGACGGTGGCTCCGACAGTGCGCCGTACCACTTCTCGATTGCGGCCCGCTTCTTCTCGTCATCGATGAGGTTGAGCGCGTACTTGATGTCACGCTTCACGTTGAAGCGATACAGGAAGCGGTCGTCCATGGCCTCGTCGAGCGCGTCCACCTGGTACGCCTCGTCTGCCGGGTTCATTGCTGCAACCACGAGCTTGAGATTCGGAAGCTTCTGTCCGTTGACCGACCCGTCGCAGATCAGCTCGAACAGTGCGTTGCGAGTCGGTCTATCCGAGCGGTTGATCTCGTCGATAAACAGCAGCTCTGCTGCCTGGAGCGCATCGGGCGGGGTCATCGTGACCTTGCCCTCATGCACAACTGGGAGTCCGACGATATGCACGAATGCATCAAGCGTAGATGCGTTGAGTTCGTGCATATTCAGGTTGAAGTTGGTTGCCAGCGATCTGAGTACGCTGGTCTTGCCAACCCCGTGCGGTCCAACCAGCAGCACGGGCTTGCCAGCCTCCAGCAGAAACTTCTGATCCTCCTTGTTGAAGATGTCGAGTGTTGTTGAGCTCACGTTCTTCTCCTCTTGTACTACCTGAAATGGTAACTGCGTATTGCTGTACTGGCTCATGGCCACTGGTACCTGAATGCCTTGGCGTGCGGTGTTCGTGGCAGATGTCTGATGCCAACAAGAATCGTTCGCATCGAGTCGAGCTGCTCCTTGCTGATGTTCCCCTTACTTTCCATATCTACGATGTGGTCACGGTACGCCTTGCTTCTGTATCTCACGTTGATGCAGTCGTACATGTTCTTCTGGACAACACGATCAGGCACCAGCTTCGCCATGTCGATGAGCTTCCCCAGATACGACAGTTCCGCCTGGCCCCACGCAGGTTCAACAGTAAGCGATACCGACTCTGTTGGCACCACGTCTTCTTCACTAGAATCGAATACGATTCCCATGTCTTCCTCCTTGATCAGCTCGCCTTCATCTATCCATCTCTGTGTCCAGCTATACGTGAACCCGTCCTCTCCCGTGCAAGATCCCCATGACGCGAAATCCTTTACGCCTGTGACAGTCACCTTCTGCGGCGGTATTCCTGTTGTATTCGCACACGGCACTACCAGCTTGTCACCAATCTGTATAGGGAATCTAAGCATCCCCATTCCTCATACATGCTACTGCTGCTCGATGCACCACCCCATCCGCCTCGTAGGCAAACACGATGCGCTTCGACTGGATGTCCAGGTACACCGGAGTCTTACCCTTCGTCTCCAGCGCAGAGATTGCTCGACGTAGGTAATCGCTGTTCACCTTGATCATGTCTTCTAAGGGCACTGTAAGCGATTCTGAGACCAGTCGAGTGGTGTTCTGCATAGATGGTGTCGGTTCATCTACTTGGTTGCCATCAACGTCTCTGGCTACATCGTGTTCTTGTGGTGACCACACCAACACATGGTTGTCGGCGTTGACGAACCTATGCCCATCAACAGAGAACTCTTTCTTGTTGAACGGCAACTTGGCCAACCGGATCACCGTCTTGAAGTTAGTCATCCTCACGACCCATGATCTCGTACGCAATCACGTCCACTGTCTTCTTGTATGCGTGAAGGTTCATCTCCATGAGAGTCTTCGTGATTGGCTTGATGTCCAGCCTGTCGGTGAGATCAACGATCTTCACCATCCCACCTAACGTGATGAGTGACTGCTCAAGGAACTCATCGATCTCCTTGATGCCGGTGAGGTGGCTCTGCACATCATGAAGAGACTTCGCTACCGCTTCGTCCACTCTGTCGATCATCTTCTTCCTCCATCTGATGCTGCCTGGTGACAGCATCTTCCTTGGTTGCGTGAACCTCTACCGTCCACACGAAGTTCTCTCTGTACTCAAGCTGCCACTTGCCGGTATCACTCACGCTCGGCGGTAGTATCCGGTACTCCATCGTGCTTTCCCTTCATCATCTGGCAACAGTCGTTGCAGAAGAATCTCTTGATGTGATCACGCCAACACGATTCGTTGTCTCTGATCTTACGCTTACAGCTATGACATGTTCTCACGGGTTCGCCTCCCGCCATTCGAGTGCTTCCATGACCCGGCGCTCCAGTTCTTTGCGGAGAGAGTTCTTGGTGTAGTCGAACGTCTCCCGCAGCAATGCCCACGGATCTGGTGTGAGCGCTACATCAAGCGCGTCGAGTGCTTCGGTTAGCGCGTCGTATGCCTCATTCATGGATAGCGCTGGGTCACCAAGGGCCGACCGCGCCGCCCGCGCTGCTTTGATGACGTTCTCCCGCAATACCTCAATGTCAGTCATGGTCGATTACTCCTGTCGAGGATCTTGATTGCTGCGATAACCATTGACCCGCCGATGATGAACCCGACGATTTGCGCGGCAGCTTCCGACCAGCTCATCCCTTGTCTCCGATCATGCGTAGCTTCTCCGCGAGGTCGTACATATCCCGCCTCCAATGCTCCCCGCAGTCCCATGCCAGAATCGCTGCTGCCATCTCGGGTGCTAGAGCGAACAGTCGCAGCGTTGACTCCATTGCGCGGCCCGGTTCGTCGTTCTCAATGACGGCATGCACACACAGACCGTCTCCGGCGTTAGTAGCCCGAAGCTCTACGCTTTTGTGCATCGGTGACCAGCCCTCTTTCTCGGTCACTTCGTACGGCCCATCAAGCCATGCTGTGCTACTCATCGTCGGTTCCCCTCAGTGCTTGCCGCTCTAGTCGTTCACGCAACGCATCCCGCTCGTCCTGTAACGCCTCGATACGCCTACCCTGCTCGATGTTGTGCTCCTGGCTGACCTGTAGTGCGCGGTGTAGGCGTTCGTATTGTGCGGTCATGCTGGTGTAGCGTCCCATCCATAG
>JACCDR011389140.1_pt1 | contig 41664 bp, 36 predicted proteins | sample 7446431 | NCBI WGS metagenome assembly JACCDR01 (sample SAMN15323443, study PRJNA562643) | freshwater metagenome | isolation source: river surface water | place: USA:Blue River Watershed | collected 2017-08-17
ATCTGCGGGGGTGCGTTGGAAAGACGTTTCTTGGCTACAAAGGCGGTGAGTTTGTAATGGAACGAGACACTCCTGTTTGGGTCGACAACTACGGACAAAGTGATTCTGTTGGGGTCGTGGGAGTCCTGGAGGACGTTGGAGCTGATGGAAAAACGTACAGAGTTCGCATAAGAACTGACTATTGCCAGTATTGAACAACAGCGGTGTAGCTAGCCGCTATAGGGGTGCGCTTGGGTAGCTCCTGAGCTGATCTGGACGGATGCGGGGGAAGTCCAGGGAGAACGGGGTGCAGCTTTCGCGGTCGCACCAGAATCCCGCACAAGCATCGGTGGTGTAACGGTAACATTGCAGGTCAGCGGAGAAATCCGTCCCGGGGTGACGATGCCGGGGATGCTGGGTTCGAATCCCGCCCGATGCACTTACTCGCACGTAGTGGTAATTGGTAGCCACGAGGACTAGCTATCCTTGTGCAGGTTCGATTCCTGCCGTGCGATCTTACAAGCAAGTCCAGTCCGGGGGGATTCGGACACCCAGCTCTGTGTTTTGAGACCGCGCAGAGCTGGGCTTTAGAAACAGAAAGAAACCGATGATCGACCTCAACGACTACATCCGACGCGACCAAGCTACAAAGATAGTTCGATCGGTTTGCTTGGCAGTCGAAGAGTCGATTCTTAACAACATGGACAATGCTGTTGGAAGCAAAGACATCGAAAAGATGCAAGAGCTAGTCAAGGATCTTCGAGTTCAGAAGATCATCCGTGACAGGATCATTCAGTTGATTCTGACAACAAAAGTAGCTGAGTAACAAGTGCCGATTTAGCAGCCGCAAGGATTCAAAACATGACCGCAACGAAACCGAAGCGTCACCAACGAAGCCGCGCGAAAGGTAGCAAGCTGCCTGCTGGCGTGGTGTGCGTGACGCGCCCAGGCAAGTGGGGAAACCCATACCCAACGGCTCACGACTTCCGCTGTGCGTTTCTGGCGATTCGAGATGGAATGATCCTCACGACCGAGCGGGAGAAGCACAGGCAGCACATGGAGTGGATCGTAGGCAACATCGAGGAGCTGCGAGGCAAAGAGCTGGCGTGCTGGTGCCCGTCGCATCACGAATGCCATGCGGACGTACTCATCGAGATGTCGAACCAATAGCGGCCTAGATAACGGCAAGGGGAAACAAGATGCCTATTGATTCAAAAGCAAGTAAACCTCCGGATGCTGTAAGGTGCCCGCATTGCAGCAGAATCACAGCGTACTGCCACGATGGTAAATTGTACGCATGTGAGTATTGCGGCGTGCTTTGGAGATGGTATCCAAGACGAACGAACGGTGTTACAGCGACAGCGGTCCCAACCACCGCAAGGGAGGAATGATGCCAACTAAAGAACCGACTCCACCGCCAGCAAAGACGAAACAGGACGTTGTTCTGAGAGGAGATCACCCGCATACCGGCAAGTATGGGTGGATACCTTTGAACGCAGGTGTTCCCGAGACAATCAACATGTTTGGAAACCTGATGGTCAAGATCGAGTTTCCAGACGGTACAGGATGCTATGCCGACCAGCGGCACCTAGCAATGATCGAACCAACATCACCGCCACCGCCAAAAAAGCGATAGCGGTCTTGAACAACGCAAGTACTAACGACGTGCACCGAAGTTTGCCGCAAGGGAGGTGAGGCATGGCAGAGAATAGCAAAATCGAATGGACGGATCACACGTTCAATCCGTGGATGGGCTGCACGAAGGTAAGTCCTGCTTGCAAGCACTGCTATGCCGAGCGCGACATGGATCATCGCTACGGAAAGGTGCGTTGGGGAGATAAGGGAACTCGCGTACTTACCAGCGAAGAAAACTGGCGTAAGCCGCTACGATGGAACCGAGAGGCGGGCGAAAAGGGAATTCGCTATCGGGTGTTTTGCGCGTCGCTTGCGGATGTGTTCGAAGACTGGCAAGGGCATATCCACGATTCAAAGGGTGAAATAGTCTGGCATGAAGCCGCAGGCGAAACACTCGACATGAATGCTATTCGCTATCGTTTATTTGATTTGATCGACGCGACTCCAAACTTGGATTGGCTGTTGCTGACGAAGCGACCTGAGAACATCACTCGAATGTGGCCAAAGAAGTTTTGCGACAATCACGTCTGCGAAGCGGCTGGGGGTAGCGGCGTACTTTGTCCTCACGACTCATGTGATGTCGAAGATGGAATTCGACTGGCTCATAGAAAGAATGTATGGTTGGGTACTTCGGTCGAGAGTAGCGACTATCTTCCGAGAATCGACGCACTGAAGGCGGCTGGTGGTTTGGCGTCCGTATTGTTCATCAGTGCCGAGCCGTTGCTAAGTGCGATTCCAACTCTAGGTGAATATCTGGACGGCATTGATTGGGTAATCGCTGGTGGTGAGAGCGGCCCCGAGGCAAGGCCATCGAATCCTGATTGGTTTCGATCAGTTCGCGATCAGTGCGCGACGCATGGAGTCCCTTTCCACTTCAAGCAGTGGGGCGAGTGGCTTCCTGTTTCGCATGGTGGGAGTAACGGTGCCATGCACGAATGGGGAGACGGTGAGGTATCCGTCAACGTTGGAAAGAAGTACGCAGGTCGGTTGCTGGATGGCGAACTACACGACGGCTCGCCTTTACTGTCCAAGGTTTAGTCAGTGCGGCCTGAGTATCGGCAAGGGAGAGAACGATGTTTCAAGAGTTGGTAGAGACGGTGGAAGAATTCGAAGACGTAGCAAGCAGGCTTTCCGATCTGCTCAAGAAAGTCGATCTTTCCGATGTTCCCTATTGCGATAGGGATCTGAACCAAATTCCAATCGGCGATAAAGTGAAGGTAGCAAAGCTGCTGATTCGCATATTTGTCGCGGATTCCGTTCCAGTTGAGGGTTAAAGCAAACTATGGAAAGCAACATCACAGCAAGCAGGCTTATTACCCAGGAAGAAGCGGACGCAGGTTTGATGAGCCCAGACGGCAAGTCGAGAGATCCTGCGATCGTTCGATACTCATTTGCGGATGAGGGTTTGGTTTTTTGGCTTGGCGCTGCGATCGGAATTGCGTTCTTCATGGGTGTTATGTGCCTTCTTTGGCAATTTATTGACTGGTTGGTTTAGCAATAGCGGCTGTTAAGACGGCAAGGGAGAGAAGATGCCACCAATTCGAGAAACAAGACTAGCGTTGATATTTGCGTTCAACTTTTGCGGGTTGCTCGCTGTCGGTCTGTCATGGCCTCCAGCGGTGTGGGCGTTTTGCTTCGCCATGTCATCGGTGCTTGCGTTGGCTGCGTTAGGATCGAAGGATGATGGGTTCAAGTAGCAGTAGCGGGTGTGAGATCCGCAAGGACGTTGGGTAGAGGGTGGTCCCTTTCCGGTCCCAGTTCGATTCTGGGTGCCCGACATTAGATGAAGACCATTTCGGTGGCGTCAACAAAAAGGCAGCAATGGACGCAGCATTCCAAAACGCTTTACGCATCGCATGCCGTACAGTCGAAAGCTGGCCGCGATGGAAACAAACATCGTTGATTGCGACGATGCAAAGTAAGAATCCGAAGGAAAGAAAGCCAGTTATGAGCCACACCTCGGGACCGTGGAAGCTGTGGGACGGCCACGGTGCGATTCGCAACAATCCTATTATCGTGGATTCGATTCCGAACCACGAAGGTAAGTTTGTCGGTAATTGCATCTGCTACGTCGCAACGACAAATCCAGACTGCCAAGCCAATGCTGACTTGATCGCAGCAGCTCCCGACATGCTCGAAGCTCTACGAAACATTGTAAAGCATCAAGATAGCATCGGCGGAGAGTTGGCGAAAATGCCTGGCACTCGACGCATAGCAGCAGAAGCAATCAAGAAAGCGACAGGGGAACAGGTATGAGCGAACTATTACCATGCCCGTTTTGCGGCGGAACTCCAAACATCTCCGAAACAGACTATGGTCTATGTCGCTGGGTTTGGTGCGAAAAATGCGAAGCTGATGGACCTTGCATTCCATATGTGTTCGAAGGCACGAACGAAGAGGCGAGAGCGTTCGTGATAGAGAAGTGGAACACGCGACAAGTGCCGAAGATCAAGCCGCTAGTATGGGAACGCGGCAACGAGCTAATCGACGAATGGACAGCAGAAACGCCGTTCGGAAAGTTTCGTGTGTTCAGGCGACCGCAAGACGAAGTCGCCAGGATTTACCTGTCAGCGATTAAGAACATCAAACACCCGCATATCGAGAGCGTGGAAGAAACGAAAGCGTACTGCGAAGCGGAGTACGAGCGATGCGTCATGGAGTGCGTGGAAGAAACGAAAGCGTACTGCGAAGCGGAGTACGAGCGATGCGTCATGGAGTGCTTGGAATGAAAAAGACTGACGACGATAGACGTTTACCATTGGATAAACGGATGGAAGCACTGAGCCAGCACATGATGCTTATTGCTAACGATATGGTTTTTGAGCTAGGCGACGACGAAGCCAAGCAGCACGCGGAAGAACTCGCTGGAGCTGCTCAAATGGTTTGGCAATGGTCGGTAAAGTTACAGGAGAACGTGCAGAAATGAAAAGCGATTACACTGAATTGGTCAAAGCAAAAACACGCGAAATGCTCGCGAATTCAAAGCACGCTAGATGGGATGCTATATGTAACTACAGCATCAGAACCGCCCAACTCGCATCAGACATGCACAAACTTTTGCGTCATTGCGAACTAAACGGATTTGATAACGGAGCATCAGACGCTTTGGACTATATGGAAAGCCAATTGCGGCAATGTTTCGTCGAGACGTTTGGAATTGAACCGTTTGAACAAGTGCGGACCGAATGAACAAGCAAGACAGGCAGCGACTAATCAAAAAGCTCGACGACTTTGGATGCTTCGATATTCTCGATTGTGGATTCGTCCACTTTTGGCCGGTTTTGCAGCATGGAGCGTTAAGTGCGGAATCGTTGCGAGTCATTGCGGACGAGTTGGACCGGCGAAACGTCGAAATCAAAAAGAAGTATCGAGAGATGCGGACCAAATAAACGCTATTGGATCATCCTGCTCGCATCTTGAATGTACCGCTCGACCGACTCTGGCATCGGATAGGTATGCAGCTCTCTTAGCAGCAGATCGTTCGCAATGTAGTGCTCTTGAGCTACATCAGCCTCGGCACTCTTCCCCCAGCGGCAGACGGCGGACGCGAGCCCTTCACGATGCTGGTTTAAGTAGGTCGCCGCAGTCTTTCGCAGGTGGCGAGGCTGGAATACTAGCTCGGGGTTCTTAGGCTTCACTCCAGCGGACTCCATCCAGCCATACCACGTTTCAAAGAATCGCTCCTGGTTCCTCGGGGACGGGAATAACTGGCTCGATTCCGATTCCTTCGCCAGCTCCATAATATCCAGAGCGGCGCGCGTGTACTTGGTCAGCGGAACGGTGATCGGTCGAGGCTTCTTCTTTCGCGTCTTCGGGGGAACGTAGGAGATCCATCCAAACTCGCTGGTTTCGTTCGAGTCGAGATCGGGCGATTCCTTTTCCTTGGTGACGGATTGCCATGTCAGCGGTGATTTCGATGACTCGTAGGCTAGCAACTCTTGCGTTCGAAACCCGTAGGTCCGATACATGATTATCGCGCATCGCCAACAGTCGGAAGCTGGTACTGGACCGTTCGGCCATCTGAGCGAGTCAGCTACATCGAACAACGCATCAATCTGTTCATTGCGAAGATAGAGTTTGTGCGTTCCAAGGTTGTCGACAAGCGACTTGAGCTTTGGGCGATGCTGGATGATGTTATTGTCTTCGGCAAGGATCAGTATGCGTCTTATGGTTGCCAAGTGCTTGTTTGCAGTGCGTGGTGACAATCCTGAATCAAGCAATGCTCTTCGCCATGCTTCCATCTTCTGGCGGTCGACCTTGTTAATTCGGCATCCCTTCTTTTCGGTGAAGTGCGATTCCCATCGGCGTAGATGGAGCCCCATTTCCGCGTTGTGCTTTCTCGAATTGACGCTCTTCGATTCTTCAAGCCCGTATTGTGTCCAGACTTCTCGTAAGGTTTGCTTTTGCTTTGGCATGTGATTCTCCTAGATGATTGGCGTTACACTCTCTAATCGATGCTAATTGCGGATTTTTTAAGTGCAACGAGTTGTTCCGAAAATCCTTTTTCGCGTTTGGATTGCGAGTGCGGTACAATGTGGTTTCTATTTAGGAATGCAGACAAAGGAGCAAGTGATGCGAGAAATTACATGGGTTCGATTGATTGACCGAGGAGCCAGAGTGAATCCTACGTTCAGGTGGGGAGCACTTCAGGCGATGTTTGACTACCTTGGTGAGTATTGGGCAATCCGCGGAAAGCAACTCACAGTCCCCAATGCGCGAGTGAAGTTCATTTGTTCGGCTTCCGTTGGCGGTCCTGGATGGGCTGCGTGGGCGAATCGCTCGAGATTGGAGATTCGCATTTCCCCAGTGTTCAATTTTGGAGGCAGTATGCTGACATGCGTTACTGCGATGGTTCACGAATTTATGCACTTGGCTGGCGGAAATCATCATTCTTCGGTGCAAAGTGACATCATGTCTCCTGCGTTAGAGCCTGGGGAGCAGATTACCCAGCGAGATGCTCAGTACATGACGGCGTACGATTGGAGGGGTGCTCGTCGACCATGGAATGAGCCGCTTTATTTTCGGCAGAAGTTTACGACAACCATGGAATTGCAGAGTTATGAGCCCGTTTTGTTGGAATTTCCTGGCGCGTGCATTCGTGATAGAACGTGGCAGGAGTGGTACAATGGAATCGGTTCGGTGGTGTCGAAGGTCGTCGATTAGGCTATTCTTGACAGCCTGTCACAAGATTCCGGAGTCGAAAAATGGCTAAAACGATTGAGCTAAGTGCGTACCCAAACACGTCGTTAGCCTATGCTGTTAGCCGAGGCGGTACTGGGACTCCAGCGGCTAGCTACGCAATGACGCCTATCGGTGGAAGCGGGTCCTGGGAGTACAGAATCACGGTTAATGAGAGTTTGGTTGGCGAATGGTCTTTTCGCTGTGGAGATGCTCAGGGGAACAGCGGCATGCGCTCTGTCGAGTTATTTGCGGCTGTCGACAATTACCCTCTTAGCAAGGCTGGCGGTAGCCAAGTCAATGTGAGCGTTGAAGGCAACAACATAACGGTGCAATAGTATGTCGCGTACGATTCGTCAGGTTTTCAAAGTCAACGGCGTGCCTACTGATGTTGTTTCGGCGGTTCTGTCTGATCCTACAGGCACGTATGGCGTTAAGAGAACGGACACTAACGAGGTTGTTGTTGCAGATGGAACGGCAATGCTTCGCGTTGATGTTGGAACGTATGAGTACCAGTTCGATGACGTGGTAGGCGTCCCGTACACGGCGTTCGTGGAGTTTCTTTACGGAAGTTCGACGTATCTCTTCGAGTCGGACTTTGATGCTCGCGCTGATGTGTTCATTGGTAGCCGCATGGCTATCAGCTACTTGAATCTCAAGGAGCGTGTTGGGCATTACTTATTTGGGATCCGAAGCGACTTTTCGGCGGATCAGGTTTCTGACATCGAAGATTGCATTCAGGATGGACTGCAGCGTGTGTACGCTTCGCATGACTGGTCATTCTTCCGTCCGGTGGTTGATGTGTCTACAACGGCGCCGTACGTCACTGGAACGGTTACTGTCTCTGCTGGTGTCGTTACTCTGACTGGTGGATCCTTCCCAAGCTGGGCAGAAGATGGCATTTTTAAGGTGAACGGGAACTACTACTCGGTGGCGAGCCGGGACGGAAATACCCAGATTACGCTTGATAACGGGTCGGTAAACGTCGCTTCGGCTTCGAACTACCAGCTAGCCCGTCCTGAGATTCCAATGCCTGTTGAGTTCGAGGCGATTGCGAATGACAGTGATTTGACGTACTACCCAAGCGATAGTGCGTTCTATCCCCCGGTGAAGCAGCGAGGCGATCAGGCGATTCGGAAGTTTGAGCAGAACAATCCCGAGTTTGGTCGTCCTGTCTTTTACTCGGTTCGCACTGATATGTTCGATCCAACGGTAGGCAGTCGAAAGGTCTTGGCGTTTTACCCAACTCCAGACGAAGAGTACACCATGCGGGTGCCGATGCTCCTGCGTCCTGTCATGCTAGATAGCGTGAATCAGTACCCAATTGGAGCTGAGGTCTTGTCTCAGGTCATCCTGGAAGCGTGTTTGGCTAGCGCTGAGCACAATTTCGAGGAAAGGGAGCATGTTCACGAAAAACGTTTCCTAGAGATGATTGCATTGGCTATTCGCAACGATTTGGAGAGAAGCTCGCCTACTTCATTGGGTCCAGACGCTCCAAAGGGCGAACGTGGCAAATTCAGCGTTTTCGATTATGATTATCGGTTGCGAGAGCAGCGTATTGGAAGATTAACTTTGAACGGGAACGGATTATGACAAACGCTCATTACACTACATCAATCGAATCTGTTGTCGTTTCTACTAGCGAAGTTAGCAGCAAGGCTGTTCCTTATGCTGATTTTGAGCGTGGAATGGTTCACGTTCCTTCCGGTTCCAGCATTACGACTCTGACATGGCATGTGTCCACTAAAGAGAGAGGGACGTACCTTCCTGCTTACAATTCGGCTGGTGCAGTCACTCAAACGGTTGCTGCTGGTCGATCTTATCCGATTCCTTCCGATCTGCAGGGAGCTGCTTGGTTGAAGATGACCGGAAATGCTTCTGGTTCTGTTGGCGTTACTTTGAAAGACTGATCTATTTTTGAAGGGATTGACTATGAGTCACCGTATTTTGCATGATTTGCTTGAGGCTTTTTCGGAAGAGGGACCAGGATCCGTACGGCTGACTGCAAGCTCTTCTGGTGTTCGTATTCCTGACGAAAGATTCATTCAGGTTGTCACTCCGACTTGGGGAGCCGCGGACAACATTTTGATTCTTCCAACTCCTGTTCCTGGCAAGATTGTCATCATTGCTGGCGCTGCGACTGGTGGTGAGTTGCGTTCAAGCGATCCTGCGACGATTGCAATCAATGGTGGAACTGGTGCGAGTGCTGAATCTGCTGTTGCTGCCAATCAGATGGTCATTGCGATCTGCGAAAGTGCAACATCGTGGAAAGCATTGACAATTGCTGGCAACGGAACTGTCGCTGGTCTTGAAGCCGCTGCGTAAGAAATTGAATGCCGATCAAAGAGATTGTGTTTCCATCTGGAGTTAATAGGCGATTCTCCTTTCGGCAACAAGCCGGTAGGAGAGATCGGTATTTCGCTCCGTACTCCATGAATGTGAGGATGGAAGATTTTACTGGTCGGCTTCGTGGCGGTTCTTGGACTCCTGCCGCGGCTGCAGTGGTTCCGAGTACGCAAAGCCAATACTTCGTTGACGACACTGGCGATAATGTCGTAGACGAAGATGGAAATCAAATAGTACTGATCGAAAACGTCTCTGTTGTTCACAGCGGAGGTGTTCAGTATGCGAACGTTGGTTCTGGAGCTCCTCCGTACAGCGAAGCTCAGTGCATCTATCGAGACAGAATGGTCTGTCCTGCTGGCAGAGCTATCTATGCTAGCAGGGTAGGCAATTACGCGGATTGGTCGCTCAGTGCTGATGTTAGCGATGTGATGCGTCCATTTGTGATGCAGCTTGCTGAGGCTGGCGAGTTGGGGTCGGACGTTATTGCGTTGATTCCTCACAAGGATGCGTACATGCTAGCCTTCACCAGTGACTCGGTGTGGGTTGTTCAAGGCGATCCTGCTGATGGCGGCGCGATGCGAAACATATCTCGAGATGTTGGCATTGTTGGTCCGAAGGCGTGGTGTCGGGATCATCTTGATCGATATTACTTTCTGTCGTCGCATGGTCTGTACACGATCGGAGCGAGCGGAGACGGTTTGCAAGCGATATCGGAAGATGTGATTCCGGAAGAGTTAACGGGAGTCACCGATGACGAAACGGTGCTAGAGTACGACCATGAGACTCGTGGGGTGTATGTGCATATCCCCGACGAGGTTTCTTGGCTGTTCGATACTGAGCGGCAAGGGTTCTGGCCGTTCAAGGTCGGGTACTCTGGTTCGCATATAGCGATTGGTCCGTTTCTGATGGGAGATGGAAACACGTTCGGGAGGCTGATTCAGTTGCATGGAATTCTAGCCAATGGCGGCGTAAACGTGATTTGGCGAGTCTTAGTTGCTGACACGGCTGAACAGGTGTGCGTCAACGCGAAGGCGGCTATAGAGGCTCTGATGGAAGAAGAGGAGCCTTTGAACATTCACAGCATGGGCGTATGGATTTCTGGTGTGAACCATCGGTGTTATCCTCGGGCTCGCGGAAAGTACATGATTCTTTTACTGTCTGCATTGAGCGGTGATTGGGCTTGGGAGGGTGCGAGTGCAGTAATTCAACCCAGTGGAGCTTGGCGATAATGAGCGACGTGAGTTTTTCCGATTTCGTTTCAGGTCTTTCGCTGGATACCCTGTCTGGTCCTGAAAAGATCCCGTTGGTTGATGGTTCTGACTCGAAGCATATTACTGCCACGGCGCTTGCTGCGTTTGTGGTGGACCAGTTGCATCAGGCGTCTGTCATCACGACGGTTAGCGATTCCGATGAAATCAACGTCTTTCAGTCTGATGTAGAGAAGATCCTTACCGCGGACAATTTTTTCAATTGGATCGTTGATAAGCTGGAAGCGATCACTACGGCGAGTTCGATTGCGAGCGGCGACAAGCTGGTTTTCAACGACAGTGGAACACTCAAGCAAATCGACATCGACAACGTGAAAGCGTTTCTTGATTCGTCGGCTGTTTCGCTTGGCTCTCAGATTTCTTCGCTTGCAGTGGCAACGCTGACCGATAGCGATGCGTACGTTATTGCGCAGGGCTCTACAGCATTAAAGACGACTTTTGCGGCGATTGCTGCTAGGGTTCATTCGCAGTTCTTGGCGTACACAAGTGCTTTGCCTGCTGTTGGTACTTTGGCTGATGCTGACGTGTTCTATGTGAGTGACAATGGAGTCGCTAGCAAGGTCGCTGCATCGACGATTGCCACGTATGTTCAGGGCAAGGTGGGTGTCGATATCGTCTCAACGGCTTGGGATACATACTCGGCTCTTGGAGCTGCAGCCAATGCGACGGACGTGTTCTTGCTGGAGAGAAGCGGAACAGGAAGAACGGCTACCGGAGCGAATTTGGCTTCGTATATCATTGGTACGCAAGACAGTGCTTCCGATGCTGTTGCTGTTGCTGCTGGTGATGATTTCCTGATTTTTCGTTCTGGCGTTCAGTACAAGCTCGATGTTGGATTGCTGTCTACCCATGTGCTTGCGTCTGGTTGGTCTGCGAGCAGTGGAAGTCCGGTTGTTACCGCCGACAAGATTCTGATTGGAAGAGGCGGGACCACCTATTCTGTTACGGTCGATCAGCTTTCGACGTTTGTTTTGAACGGAGTTCAGAGCACTGTTTTGAATTTGACGGGGCTAAGCTCGGCTACTCTTGCGTCTGGATCGTTGTTTCTTGTTGGCGATGGGTCAACGCCTCGCAAGGCGACGCTGACCGAGCTCGAGACGAAACTTTGGGCAGACTTCCAAACGTACGTCTCGGGATTGACTGCACTGACGACACTTGAAGACGCGGATGTGTTCTACGTGATTGAGGGCAGTACCCCGAAGAAAATCACTGGCGCGAACATCGCGTCCTATGTCGAAACAGAGATGTGGGACAAGCTGGATGCGTCTCCAGCAGTTCAGGCTGGCGATGATCTTTGGATGCGCCGAAGTTCGACCAGTTACAAGCTCGATGTGGGAGCTCTTGCGACATACGTTAGCACGGTTGTTGCTGGAGCGATTAACATTGGTGCGTTGTCTACCGCTACGCTTTCCGATGCTGACCTGCTTATGGTTGACGATGGAGGGACTAACAAAAAGGTCACTCTTTCGGATTTTCGTACGCATCTTTGGTCGGCATTTGCCACTTATGTTTCTGCTCTGACTGCTGCAACGTCGGCTGTCGATGCTGACACGATTTACATTCTCAATTCAGGATCTCCGTTTCGTCTGACGATTGGCGAATTGTGGGATACTCGCTTTTTGGCTGACGCTAAGGCGATCAAGCTGGATGACTTTACGGCGCCAGATGATAACACGGACCTTGATGCTACCACGTCTCGGCACGGATTGCTTCCAAAGCTGAGCAACAACGCAAGGCAATTTATCAATGGTGTAGGTGCTTGGGCTCCGTATGCGAGCTTAACGTCTGCTGCTGTCGCTGCTGCTGGATCGTTGTACACGGATGCTGCGTTGCTTGGAGCGTCGAACACGCAGTTCATTACTTCCGACAATGCTGCGAAAGGCGTTATGTTGCCGACTTGTGCAGCCGGTGACATTTTCGAGATTATCAACAACAGTGCGATTGCAGCGAAGTTGTACCCGCCGACAGGTGGTACTCTGAACGGTCTTGGTGTAAACGCTGCTGTTGTGATTCCTGCTAGCAAGGGTGTCCGGTGTTTCTGTTCGGCTGCAAACACTCTGACGGTGTTTGATATGAATGCGAGAGCTGCGACCGCGTAAGGAAAGTAGGTAAGCCATGTCGTCGATACCATCAGTACCAGAGCAAAACCCGTCGCAGAGCGAATTGTGGCTTCCGCGAGTCACGAATCCGTTTTTGGATATTTGGTTCACCTCGCAAACTGTCACGGATGTTCCAGAGAGCATCATGGGGTGGCTGGTTGCTCAGGGGTACGAAGTCACTGGTATTCGGCAAGACTCAACGACGATCCCGCCGACTAACTACTTCTCGCTTCGTCGCAACGGGATGCAGCCTGTTCAGGTTTTGCTGAGTCTTTGCAATAACTACACGATCGCGGCGAACGAAGCCAGAACAGCGAATCAGGTTCGATATAACCAGATTCTCGCCAACTGGACGCAGATGATCGATAGTTCGCACGTTCAGTTTGACGCGCAAACATCGCAGCAAAACGCACAGGCTGGCGTTTACTTGGCGGATCTTGATGAGTACATGAGCGAGATTGACGACTTGATTAGCGATAATCAAGCTCAGATCGTCATTGATGCGGAAGAAGCCAAGACAGCCATCGACGAATTCGATAGTCGATTGTCCGATCTTGAGACAAATGCTCAGAACAGTGCAAACGTGATTGTTGGCATGTTCGATCAGCAAGACACAGACTTGCAGACGTTCATAACCGACTACACCGCCAAGCTAGCCGAATTGGATGCGAATTATGCGGCTCATCTAGGGAGAGTCTTGGCTGACATTTCTTCGCTTGGCGGTATCCTTTCCGGTCACGTTGCTGACTACAACCAGCAGTTCTTGATCCTGGCAAACAATTACTCTGCACATGCAGCGACGATTGATAACTTGCTGGATACGGCATCGAACAATGTTTCGACGTACGTTTCCGACGTGAATGCGATTCTGTCTGCGCTGGAGGCAGATTACTTCTCGATTGAGAACGACATGGATGCGTTCAGGACGCAGGCAGGAAGTCTGGTCAATCAATTCGCGGTAGATTACCAAGACATCCTTGATTTGCTTGTCAGTGACTACAATGTTCATGCAAGCGCGACGCTTGGGTACCTAAACGGTCTCGGTGCGACGGAACTGGCTCGAATTAACGAGCAGTTTGCTGCGAATCTGTCGGCTCAATTGCAACAGTTGACTAGCCGAGGTCTGTATTCATCTGCGATTGCGTTGGATATCACGGCAAGGAACCATCGGGATCGAGATGAGCAGATTCAGTTGCTCAATGACCGTCTGAACCGAGAGAAGCTGGATAACGAGCACAGGATTTACGATCAGCGTGCTGCAATGAGAGCCAGGACGCTTGATGGCACAAGTCAATTGCACGCGGTTCGGCAGGAAGTGTTGCGATACCAAGCCTCTTTGGTGACGGGCACATTCTCGTTGTTGCAAGAGGCTCGAAATAGGATCTTGGCTGGAAAGCAGGCTATCTTTGCTGCGAAAGATGCGAATGCTCGATTGGGGCTAGATGTCGAATCGCAGTTGTACGCTCGCTTGCAGGACGTTCGGCAGCGTACCGCGGATTCGTTGGATAGAATCTACCAGTTGAGAGACTTGTTTGCGAAGTGGGATAATGCTGAGACGAACAGGTACTACGAGCAGCTCCAGCAGATTGAGGCTCAGCACATTGCCGCAATCAATCAGCAACATGGATCAAAGCAAGATATCACTCGCGGTCAGATGTCTCAAAGAGATACTTTGTTGCAGCAGTTGCAAGCGGCTCTGAACGGTTTGATCGGTGGCAAAGAGCGATATGCTGCGTTGTTGATGCAAAACGCGAACATCCTTGCAGATCATCGACAGAGGGCGATTGTTCAGAAAATGAACGTTGCTGTTCAGCGGCTTGACGGTTGGAAGCTCATTGCCGACCAGAACCGAGCGTTGATGGCGTACCAGCTAGACGAGAGAAACAAGCTGCTTGTGGGTCTATACTCTTTTGTCGAAAGACGGGATGATGTGGCTCCAGAGTGGAAAGAGATGGCGCAGATGATCAGTGGGCTTGGGGACAGCGCTGGGGGGTGGCTCTCCCCCACCTAGTTTTTCCTGCGTTTTCTGGGGGGAGGCACAAAGTAGTGTTCAGGCGAAAATATTTTCTCAGGTGCCCATCCTTTGTTGATTCGGCTTATCAGTGTCGAGTGGTTTATCCCAAGTCTTCTAGCCCACTCACGCAAGCACAGTGTTTCTCCGTTGTATGTCAACATGCGAGCCTTGCGCGTGTTTTGGCTTTGTTCTGTCTTGGTTGCCCATCTGCAGTTGCCAGGGCTGTATCCAAGATCGTTGTTTATTCTGTCTATTGTCGCTTCTGGAAACGGCTTTGGTCCCATGTCTTCGAAAAAGCTGTTGAAGCTGGCGTTCCATCGTTCGCAAAGCGTTATTCCTCTGTCTGCATACAAGTGCTTGTCTTTGTAGTCAGGTTCGCATCGTCGTTTCATCTCTTTCCAGGACGTATATTCCGACGTGTTGCATCTTCCGCTTGCGCTTGCTCTACGACATCCGCAAGACTTGGTGCTTCCTTTTCGAAGATGTCCCCTGGCTACAGTTGTTGTTTTCCCGCAATCGCACATGCAAAGCCAAAGAGAATCACCGCTGTTGGTGTTGCCTGCAAACTCTATCACGGTCAGCTTTCCGTACTTGTTGCCGGTTTCGTCTGTTCTTTGCTTGCTGCAGCCGCACGACTTGGTAGACCCAGATCGTACAGCACGACCGTTCAGTATTTTTTCAGTTCCGCATACGCATCGAAATGTCCAGTATGCTCCTGCTTGGCTTCCGAGGTTTGTGCCGGCATAGCTAATTGCGGTCAGGTCGTGAAATTGCTGTCCAGAGATGTCTTTGACGCGGGGACGAGCTGCTGTAGAATCGTTTTTAGCCATTTGAGCCTCCTTCTTAGGTCCATGGTGGTTAGGGCCGTTTGGAAGTACCATGTTCCAAACGGCTCGCTTTATTTGAGCATGTAGTTAGGGTGGGTGCAACTTGTGACAGCCTGTCAGCACTTTTAGGATTTGATTGAATGTTCCGAAAGCGGCGGCGACCAACACCAAATTTCAAGATTCCGCCTCCGTTTAATCCGGTTGATGGTGGTTTTGCATCGCTTGGCATCGAAGGGATCATGCCGTACTGCGCGATGATGCAGATAGCGGCAGATGACGAATACGACGACTACGTGATTTGTAGAGGATTTGATACTCGAGTCGTCAGGTTTGTTGACTACGAAGCCGGCAATCCAAATAAGCCAGGAATCTCTGTAGCGAAGCCGTTTGGGTGTCGAAGCGTTCGGAAGTACAGCATTGGTCAAGTCTATCCAGCGTTTTTGCCAATCCAGGGGAACGCAACGTTTACTCCACCGTCGCCATCACACGTCAATTGGCGTGTTGGTCAGAATCCAGGAACGGTAGATATCTACGAGGTGAATGGAGGGCATCCACAAGACTTAGATGCGGGTATTGAGGTCTTGTATGACCACAATGGCAATGCGGTCAATTGGATCTTGATTCACTCGTCGAATGAGATGCTTTTTAGGTTTCAGTCTCTCGCTGACATGACGAGCGACAACGTTGCGGCGAGGATCAAGCGGATGGACGGAACAGATCCGTTTATCGGTACAGTATGGGATCCAGAAGGCGTTTTTGAGGGTATGGAGGCAGGAACGAAAGGATACTGCTTTTACCAAGACGGAAAGTATTACGTACTGATTCCAAAGTGCGATCCAGATGAGATCGAGTACTAGAAGGAAGGTGCGTTATGGCTTGGTGGTTTTGTTGCTGCGGTGGTCCAAGCTCTAGCTCTAGTTCTAGCTCGAGCAGTTCAAGTAGCGTCCCAAGTTCGTCGAATCCATCTAGCTCTTCGTCGTCCTTTATCTCTAGTTCATCTTTTGTTTCGTCTAGTTCAATTGTTTCTTCTTCAGTTCCGTCTTCCTCGTTGGTGTCTTCCAGTTCGTCTGCTCCGTCTTCATCTGTCATTTCGTCAAGCTCATCTATCCCATCTTCTTCTTTTGTTTCTTCAAGTCCATCTAGCTCTTCGTCTTCGATTGTTTCTTCAAGTTCGTCAAGCTCGTCTGTTTCGTCTTCAATTGTTTCTTCAAGTACTAGCTCGTCCTCATTAATTTCCTCGCTGGTGTCTTCGTCTGGCTGCAGGTGTTGCTATGGGTTTTACTTCAATGCACTGGCGATTGCAGAGCAAGGCTATCCTGAGCCCGGTCCAATTGTTGGTCCATTTGTGAATTGCGACGAGGGCGCATCTCCTGGACCTAGTTTTGATTGCGCATGGTGTTTCGAAGTTGCTCTTGCTATCCAGGAGTATATACGAACTCACTACGAAGAGTTCGGTCTTACTCCATCGCAAGGGGAGACGGTCTACATCGAAGTTTGCGAGAATTACATTTTTCAAGATTCGTTTACTGAGCCGGAATGCACTTGCTGTGGCAGTACATCACCTACATCGGATGGGTTGTTTGATGGTCAGACTATCATTCAAATTTGCACAACCACTACAGAGCCAGCAGAAGAATGTGAATGCGTGTGGATGTGGGATGCTTCTCTTGGAGAGTGGTCTCCCGTGTCTTCTAGTTGCGAGCCAGTTCCACCTCCTATCGACCCATAATTCACTATGCAATGCGAATACTTTTTTTCTGGTGCGTGCGACTTGGCTTCGTCCTTAGCTGGAGTGAAGTGCGAAACCACGGAAGATGCGTGCAAGGCGTGTGCTGAGTCTTCTCCATCGAAAGCAGAGAACGCTGTCACCTATTCGTTAGCGTATTCGACTCTGCACAAGAAAAGGCTTTTAGATCCAAAGGTTCACGAGCATGTCTATTCTGGAGTAAGGCACTTTTGCACCGAAAGACATACGTCTCCAATAGACAATGAACTGGTACTGAGTGGTGTTGGGACTCGATTGGCAGGGATGCTTCCTTTCTTGAAAAAAGGTCTTTCCGAGTGCAGTGTGTGCCGGTTGCGAGTTCGCCTAATGAATCGCTGGGGCACGAAGAAGTGTAAAGAGAAGAAGGAACTGATACTTCGGTGGCTCAAGGACTCTGCCGAGAGAAACGGATATCCGTTCTCTCCTACTGCCGTAACGTTCTTGATTAACGCTGCTATTGCTCTTGAAGAGGCTTTTGGAAAATGAAATCGATGTCTGTGGCGGTAACTACAGCTCCTAGGCGAGACTGCACGTTGCAGTACTGCTTGGCTTCTATAGAGTCATGCGGCTGGGAGCCTATTGTGTTTGCAGAGCCTAACTCTACCGAAACATGGTGCAGAACCATCAAAAACGAAAAAAAGCTGGGCGTATGGCACAATTGGCTTTCGGCGTGTCGCTGGTCCTTAAAAAACACTGGCTCGGATTACATTATGACAGTCCAGGATGATGGGTTGTTCCATCCAGACTCCAAATTGTTCGTTGATTCTCTTACGTGGCCTGAAAACTGTGGATTCGTTTCTTTGTACACACCAAGGCATTATTCCGTCTTAAAGACTGGTGGCATTCGAGATTGCGGAGTAAATCGCATAGGAACAAAAAGCCTTTGGGGTGCGCTCGCTTTGATTTTCGAAAGATCCGTTCTCGAAAAAGTGCTTGCTAGTCATAGGATTCCAGAGTGGTTCGGATACAGGACTCGTTCAGGCGATCCGGCAATTATGGAAAGGCGAAAGGCAGATACTAGCTTGGTTGCTAATAGCGACACGATAATTGGTAAGATAATCAATGACCTTGGTTTGTGGATGTACTTCGTAGAGCCTAGCCCAGTGCATCACATTGCAGACTATTCGACCATCTCCCACGGAGGAAGAACAGGAAACAGGAATTGTTTCCCTTGCTCTGATTTTCAAAAGCCTCTTATGGAGCAAGTGTTCAAAGCATGATTGCAGTAACTTCTTTTGGCTTTAATCGAATTGAAAGGCAGCAGTATTGCGTTGACACATGGAGGTCAGTTGGTCTTCGTGTGGTGGCTGTCCAAAACGAAGGCGAGTCCGAAAGGCTTGCTGGATCTTTTCCTCATGTCTGTTTCAAGGAGGTGTCCCCTCCAGTAAACGGAATGTTTTCCAAAGCTACTCCGTTGATAAAGTCAATTACAGATCAGGCTATCGAGGAGAATGATTCTGTTTTGATTATCAACTCCGACATTTCTATCAAAGACAGGCCTTCGTCTTTTGCGTCTAACTGGGCTGTTCATCCCAAGACTCTCAATGTTGGCATACGCTGGAACGCAAGTCCTGGTAGCAAGCATAGAACTAGAGAACCATGGGGAATCGATGCGTTTTTGATAACAAAACCAATGGCAGAAACCATACCAGACTTGGGTTTTCAAATTGGACTGCCTGGCTGGGACTTTTGGATAGTCTATCACTTGCATCTAAACGGTTATGCGGTGAACGTTACGAAGTCTAGATTGTTCCACGAAAACCATCCAAGAGGATGGAATAAACAAGACCAGTCTTCCTATCGACGCATGGTAGCCAAGCACTACAACTGCACCGAGCGAATGCTTCCGTACTTCATCAAGGACGTTACCAACAGATGAGAACATCTATTTTTATACGGTCTTACGAAAAAGACTTTAAGTGGCTCGTTTACTGCGTGAAGTCGATAAGAAAGTACTGTGTCGGCTTCCGTGATGTGATTTTAGCTGTTCCTGATGTTCATGTTTCTGGAATACCTGATGAAGTGCGAGAGCTAGTTGATTTGGTTGTTCCGATTGCAGAACAGACGCATGGATACATAGCTCAGCAAATAACCAAGTTGCAGGCTCATCGATACACTGACTCTGAGCAGATTTTGTTTGTCGATTCCGACTGTGTAGTTCAGTGCGAATGCTCTCCAGAGGATTGGATGCAAAACGGCAAACCTTTGCTTTTGCGCGAGCACTACGACAGGCTCACTGGTACCAAGCATTTCAACGCTAGAAAGTGGAAGAAGATTACTCAAGACGCATTGGGTTTTGAAGTTGAGTTCGAGTACATGAGGCGAGTGCCTATTTTGTTTTGCAGGCAAACGCTAATCGATCTTGAGCTAGATTACCCTGGAATGGAGGCGTATTGCTTGCGTGTCGAAGGGCATGAGTTCAGTGAGTTCAATGTGATCGGCGCTTTTGCTGCGAAAAAGCATCCAGATTTATATTCGATAGTCGACGTGCATGACGGAATGTCTTTGAAGTGCTTGGCTAAGCAGTATTGGTCTTGGGGGGGGTTAGAGAAGGTTGAAGATGAAATAAGGGCTGCTGTTGGTTGTGGGTTTGGTCCTTCTTCGAGAAACGACTTTGGAAAATATCTGAATGATGTCGGATTGATTGGTTTTGGGTGCGAAATAGGCACTGCTTATGGAGAGAATGCAGAGCAAATTCTCCGGCAATGGAGTGGAGTGACTCTGTTCTGTGTTGATCCGTGGAAGAAATGGGAGAAGGACCAGTATGTCGACACGACTGGCAAGTGTGATTTTGACTCTATGTTCATGTATGCCATGAATAAGTTTTCCAAGTATCCTGGCAGAGTGAGTGTTGTTCGGCAGGAGTCAGATGTTGCAGTTCAAATGTTTCCTGATTCGTTTTTCGATTTTGTGTACGTTGACGGAAATCATCACGAACCGCAGATTAGTCGCGATTTGGAAAACTGGTATCCGAAGGTGAAGAGTGGTGGTCTTTTTTGCGGGCACGACTACTACAATCTTGATACGCCAGAGTTTCGTTGCGAAGTGAAATCGGCTGTCGACCGGTTTGTTTCTGCACGCGGATTGGATATTTCGGTTACGACTGGTCCTGGAGACATGTCTTGGTGGATACGAAAACCTTAGGTTGACCATTAGGAGATTTGAGAATGGCAGAAAACCCAATTCCAGAGATTAGCGACCAAGTTTTGAAGAGTATATTTAGAAATGCTGTTGATTCTCCCTGTTGCTTGATTGCAGTCGTGATCAAAGACGGTCGGTTGTGGATGCAGCGTCGGACTGTAGATTTTCCGTTGGATGCGTTTGATGGCGTGGTGGGTCTTGTTGAAGAAGATCTGCAAAAAGAAAAGACTAAGACATTAAAGGAGAAGTCTAATGGCGATAAGACTAAGACACGACGTTGCCGCACTCGGCGCTAGTTTGGCTTCAGGCGGATCCGAGCGGCGAAAGTACGGTCAGCAGCTCGTCCAGCAGCAGCGAAAGTACGACATGGAGCAGATGCAAGCCATGCAGGATCGTGCTTTCGACATGCAGAAGCAGGGAATGCAGAATGCGTGGCAGATGAACCGAGACTTGCAGCAAAACGAGATGGAAAACGCTCGGATGCTGAAAGCTGCCAATATCAACGAGACGGCTCGGGCTCGAGAGGACGCACGTCGGGCAGCGCAGGAGCGTGAGGCTCGCAATCTCGGCTTGCAGGACATGGATCGTCAAAATCGCATGGCGAACTTCGAGCAAGGTCGCGCCGCGATAACGAGCATGGCTCAGAATGCGTTGCAGAAAGGAAATCTTCCGGTTGATCTGCAGAAGAAAATCAGCGATTTGATGGTGGCTCGGACATCAGTTTTGATGGATCCGAAGTGGGACGAGCCTCAGCGACAGCAGTTCTTGCAAGATTACAACAGCCAGCTTACGGCGTTGATGGGGCAGGTTCCTCCCGAGGCTCCGGCGTTTGAGCAGGCGAATCAGAATCTCCGCTATTACGATCCGCGGTCAGGCAAGTACGCAGCGACGTTCGAGCCTGGAGTGGGCATGGAGGTTTACGACCCAGAAACTAAGATGCGATGGCAAGACTCGTCTGGTCAGCAGCAAGCCCCGATTTCTGCCCAAGACTTCTATCGCTCGAATCCTGATCGGTTTGAGAAGGATCTTGCGAACGAGATGTCTGTGTTGCGAGACAAGGTGGAATCCGGCGAAGCGAAGTTTTTTGAATCCGAAGATGCCATGCGTCAGGCGGCTTGGGACAGGATGCAAAACGCTTATAACTTTCGTCAGACGACATTGGGCGCCGGTCCTGGAATGGCGCCAGTTGGTCAGTCTGGGGCTCCTGGCTCGGTGCAGCGTGCTCCTGCGGTTCCAGTGGGTGCTCCTGGCGTTGCGGCTCCGGCTGGTCCTGTCCAGCAGCAAGGCGTTCCTCAGTCGACCAGGACTGCGATAGATGACGTTCTGGCGAGCTTCCCGAGCACTGAGGCGATGGCGATGTCTGGGGCTGATAAGGGATCGATGATTGAGGCTGGTATGCCTCAAGGAACGGCTTCGTCTTTGGCAACGGCTTCTTCTGTTGGTGCTTCGACGAGTCCTCAGGCGTTCTCTGTGAGTGAAGCAGCGAAGGTGTTTGAGTCTGGGACGCCAGAGCAGAAGATGCAGATTCGAAATCAAATGTCTGACGAAATGCAGTTGTCGGATTTGCTTGCGCAAGAGGCTATGGGCAATGCTGAGGCGTCTAAGGTTCTCGATATGTTGCGGCAAGATCCAAGTCCTTCTGAGGTCATCTTGAGTGCGAAGGAGATCGCGAAGAATGGCAAGGTGGCTGATGTCACGTCGGTTATCGAGAAGATCCAAACGATGCGAGATTCTGGAAAGATCGACGATGTTGACTTTGCCACGGCGGTTGTCAGCTCTAGCGGCAAGTCAGCAAAGGATATGTACGCGGAGATTAGAGGATTCAAGAGCTACAAGGACATGTTCGGAAATACTCGAGAGCAAAAGGAAGACAAGCTGAAGGGCGGACCAAGGACCGAAGCTGTTGTGCTCAATCAAATTTGGGAAGACATGGGAATGTTCGATAACAGGTCAGTCGTTCGAGCGTTTGAAAGCACTCCCAGCTTTAGTCAAGTCGCTGACGAGGTTTCAAAGCGAGGTGGAATGTCGAAGGCGGACGCCGAGGAATGGCTGTACAATCAGATTTTGGCGAGAAAGTACTCGGGTCAGTTGCAAAAGCGGCTGGAGTCCGAGTTGTCCAGCGGTCTTCAGGAACGCAAGATCCAAGAGAAGCGAAGTAGCTGGACTCCAAACAAGAAGCAAATGAGCAAGGGATAGCGAAGAATGGCGGAAACAAACAAGCCTCCACGTCGGTTGAATGCTTTTGAGTTGGTGACAATGATCGACGAGGCTCGACGTGAAAGGGAAGTCGCCGCTAACGCTGAAAAGAACAAGGGTAGTAGAAACGAGTTCATGCGAGGTCTTTCGCGTGGTGTCGATTCTATGCAGGGTACGTTCCAAGGTGCCGTAGGTCTTGGGCAGGCTCTTGTTGGAAATGACGTTGAGGCTGCGAAGCGATTCGGGAAGTACAAGGAAGAAATGCGTCAGGCGGCTGAGAATCCGCCTACGGTAGAGAAGTTCTTTTCTTCGGACCCAAAGACTGGTGCTCTTGCCAGTCCAAGCAACATGGCGAGCTGGGCGGCTGGTTCGCTTGGTGCTGCTGTTCCTTCGTTGGCTGAGTCTGCTATCAGCGGCGCGGCTGGTGCTGCCGCTGGTGCGATGCTTGTCCCTGGTCCTGATCCTGGTGATGTTGTAACGGCTCCGATTGGTCTTGTTGCTGGCGTCTTGAGTAAGGGAGCGATGAAGAAGGCGATTGCTACGGTTGCCGAGCAGTACGTCAAGAAAGGCATTGCCAAGGAAGCTGCCGAGCAGATGGCTGCTCAATCCGTTCGAAACACTCTTGCCAAGCGAGCTGGGGCAGGTATTGCTGCGTCTCAGGCGACTGCACTGCATGAAAGCGGTGGCATGTGGGGTGAACAGAAGGAAAAGGGAATCGACAATCCAGTGAGTGCGTTGGCGCTCGGTCAGATTTCCGGTGTTTCCGAAGCTGCGTTGGGTGCTGTTCCGTCCGGTTTGCGAATGTTCATTGGCAAAACGGCTGCTGCGGAAGTGGCTCGTAAGTCTGGTCCTCGAATGGCTGCTGGCTATTTGTGGGACGCGGTGAGAAATGCCGGAGAAGAAGGAGTTCAGGAAGGATTCCAAGAGTTTCTTGGCGATGTGAATGCGAGAATAAACGATCCAAAAGCGAAGATTCTCACCAAAGAGAACTTTATGAAGTGGGCTGAAGCTGGAGCCCAAGGAGCGGTCGTTGGCGGTCTGTTTGGGACAGGCGAAGCTGCGCAATCGGCGTATAGTGATTTCACTGGAAACCAACAAATTCCCAGTGAACAAAGTGCTGACACGCTGTCAAAAACTCCCGAGGGAGCATCTCGAATGCCTCCCGTTGCTCCCGTTCAGCCATCTCCTCCTCCAATGCCTGCCGCGGCTCCTCCTACGCCGATACAACCTCCTGTTCCGCCACAACCACCCACGGCTCCCCCGGTGCAACCTCCTGCGATTCCTGGTCAGCCTCCGTTGACGCCAGAGCAGATGTCTCGCATTGCATCCCTCGATACTCGACCAAGTGCTCACAAGTGGGCTGAAATCGTTCTTGGCGACCGTGCGTTGTTCAAGCGAGCTCCGGAAGAAGCTGAGCGTGTGCAGGCGTGGGAGCAGAGCCGCGCGGCGGCAGGTCAAGCGACACAAGGCGGTACTGTGCCGCCGATTTCAGGGCAACAGCCCATCACTACTGAAGGAGTTGATAATGGCGTACGACAGCAAAGCGAGTCACAAGGGCAGCAAGGGCAGCCAGTCGAAACCCAAGTCGGGCAAGACGATGGACAAATCGATGAAGCGAAAAGGCTGCGGTTCGAAGAAGAAGTAAAGGCACGCCTCAAAGCAAGGCAAGCAACAGAGCAGCAAGGTGGTGCAACTCCACCTGCTGCGCCTCAAACTATGCCTGCCGAAGAGATTTCCAAATCGATGCAGTCTGCTGGGGCTGGAGTTGTCGATGGAATGTACGACAAGATTTGGAATGATCTGCAAAGCGGAAGCCTCAAGAAGATGGCTAAACCTCCGCTATTCGAGCAATTGGCTCTCAAGGGGCAAGAGCGTGGTGTTGTTCGGTCAGTCGAGGACTTGCGGTCGATCAGCGCAGGCATGACCGGAGATTTCGAGACGGACAAGAAGGTCGGTCTTGAGAATTTGAACAAGCTAGCGAGCAAGTACTCTTTGGAACAGAAGCCAGAAATCGTTCCTGCTCCTGCGAAGCAATGGAAGCGAGACGAGCGAGTGTTCGTTCCCGCTCAAACGACAGCATCAGGAGAAAAGTTAGAAGACAGCGTAGGTTCAATCTTTAAGGTTCTTGATGGCGACAATGTGGTTGTTTCTTTGGATGGCGACACGAAGTATCGCACTGTTCCTAAAAGTACATTGCAAGCTCCAGACGCCACGTTTGAAGTTGGCGAAGAAGTTGGCGTTCCATGGTCAGATGAGAAGAAGGCGAAGATCACCAAGAAGCGTCCAGACGGAACATACGAGCTTGTTATAGGCGCTCGAATGGTCACGCAAACCGCTGATCAGATGGTCAAGATGAAGCCAAAGGAAGAGGCAAAACCTGCTGCCGAGTCTGTTCCAGATCGCGGCGGGCAGGAAGTCGAGCCTGTCGCCAAAGACAAGTCTGATTGGGTTCAGTACGACAGCGACACGTATGGATTGAAGGTTGAGAGCACAGGAGTAGGCAAGGCTGAAGCGACGTTGCGTTTCGATGGCGATACGTCGCAAATATACATCGACATGTTTGCTGCGCAGAAGGGAGCCAAGAAGGGATCAGGCAGGAGTTTATTGCGTTCGGTCGTCGAGAAGTCGAAGCAATACAAGCCTCGTCAAGTTTCTGGGCACTTTACGAATCCTGCTGCTCTTGGCGCTCTCGGTGCAGAGTTTGGTAGAGACAACGTTTCGTTTTACTTGCGTAATGCGGCTGGCGGCGCTGGAAAGAAAGAGAACGTCACGTTCGAAGAGGCGATGCAAGATCCAGGAAAGTATCTTGCCGTTGCTGAATTGGAGCCTAAGCAGCAAGCTCCGTCAGTTCCTATGCCTGAAACGCTCGAAGAACTCGAGTCCTTGCCCAAGTACTCTGTCTACGCTCGAAAGAGCAGCGATGGAAAGAAAACTAGCTACTTGGTAAGGGGTGATGGAAAGCGAGGAGGTGGTGATACGATCCATGGCACGCTAGAGGATGCAAAGCAAGAAGCCGAACGCGAAAAGAATCGCGAAGCTGAACGTAAGGCGACTCAAGACAAGATCAAAGAGGATGAAGAGGCAGCCAAGAAGAAGCAAGCAGATTACGAGGCGAGTTTCGGTGGCTTTCTTTCAGACAATGCGATGACCAAGGGGCGTCAGTTGAAGGTTCTTGGTTCGAATAGAAGCTACAAGGGAAAGGTATCTTCGGTAAAGGAGATTGTTGAATCCAATGTCGCTAACGGAGCGGTTGTAGACGACAAAGGTAGGCTCATGTCTCCAGACGGTACTTGGCTTGGGAGCGATAAGATAACCAAGATTGGTATCGACTACGCAAGGTATTTGACAGGAGTAAATAAATCTGAGCCGAAGGCAAGTGAGGTCGACATTCAGTCAACTCAAGAGCCTGTTTCGAGAGAAGAGTCAATTGGCTTAACAGAAGCGTTCTTGGCTCTTCCGAAAGCAGGAAGAGACGCTTTTGAGACGGAGTGGAATCGAGGAACGTCATCGATCAAGAATATTCTCTATCCGAACAACAAAGCGTATCGAGCAGAGTTCGAGGCTAGGACTGGCGTTAAGTTGCCTAAGGGTGTTGGGACTACTTTCGAGGCTGTTGAAAAATGGAATGCTGAAGGAAGAAAGTTGGTCGGTGAGGTTTCTCCTCCAAATTTGCAAACAACATCAAACGATGCTGATCTTGAGGCGATGATTCGTGCCGAGTTCGCAAAGCAGCTTGGGACTAACAAAAAGGAAGAGCAGTCAAAGACGACTGAGAAACAGCCTGTTGAATATTCTGATTTGGCGAAAAATGCAGTCGGTGTGTCTCGCACGGTTCGTGCGTCTCGTGGTGGAAAGATTCTTCTTCTTGAGCAAAGCAAGAAGTGGGGAACGTGGTCTGTTAGGGAGTTCCAAAAAAGCAACGACCTTGCGGAAGACATAGTTGATTTTCGAAAAGCTAAGCAAGTTGCCGAACGCATTTTTGAAGGAACGTTCGACAAAGATGGCGATTTGGTCATCGTCAAAAATGATAACACTGACTTTTCGTTGTCTAACGACAAATTAGCCAATGAATGGTCTGCGGCAATCGCTGAAAGGATGGCAGGAGCTTTAAGAGAAACTGGCATCTATTCAAACGGAAAGTTTGCCGTTCGCGTCAACGACAAAGACCGCGATTCTATTTTGAAGAAAGCCAAGCAGGAGTCTGCTTCTCCGTCTTTCATTTCAAAATCTCTGAATAAGTTGTTTGAAGATGGTAAGAAGCTGACAGGTTATAAGCTGAACGAGTTAGTTGTTGCTGGCTATCGTGGAGGCGATCTTGTTGAAAGACAAGTTCTTTTGAGAAATGAAAACAGTGGAGTTGTTATTGTGGACAAGAGGTACCACGATAGCATCATGAAGCGATTCCCGTCTGCGAAGATTTGGAGTGACGCAGAGCGATACAAGGCGACTGAAGTTCCTGTTGCGTACACTGTGAACGGCGATGTTGTTGCCGTTGCTATGATTATGGCTCCAGGTGGAATAGACAGGAATCTCGCCATGTTGATGGACGGAGATTACGTTTTTCCTAAACAGGAGCAGGAGACGGAGAAGCCAAAGAAACGAACTGGCAAAAAGAGCGAACAAGTACCTTCGATTAAAACAACAAAGACAAAGCTTGAGAGCGCTGCAGAAAAAGCGCGACGAGAAGCTGCTGATTTGTGGAAGGAGCTAAATGATCTTGGAAGGTCTGAGCTCACTTCTGGTCTGAATCCAAAACTTGCTGCGCTCGCTGTTAAGGTCGCAATTGCCGAAATTAACGCAAATACGCTGACGTTTGCTGCATTTGTCGAAAGAAGCGTAGCGAACATTGCTCCAGACATGTTGGAGAAGCTCAAGCCCTACATGGAGAAGGCTTGGGAAGTTGCTCACAGCATGGGCATGACTCAAGATCGTGGTGGAAGATTTGATGATTTCATAAAGGGTAAGAGTGATGAAACAACTCAAGGCGAGCCTGGAGCCGATGCAGACTCGGCAATGGGCGATGGCGCTGGAAAATCTCAAGGAGATGGAACCGCAGTTGACAAGAGAGCTGCTGGAAAGCGGGGATCTAAAAAAGACTCTGGACGACCGAGTGATACAGTACTTCCAGACGATGGACAGACTTCGCCAGTCGATGGACGAAACAGCGGCGGAAGAGTCGGCGCAGATGGAGATATTAACGCCGATCAATCCGAACAAGGACGGGCAGATGCCGTTGACGGAGAGCGAGGAAGTGAAGTTGGAGCAGTGGAAGACCAGCGTGCAGTCAATCACGTAATCGGTCCAGATGATGATATTGCGGTATCCAGCTTGACGAAGAGCCTTTCTCGGAACATCGATGCGCTTCGGCTTCTTAAGAGCCTAGAGACGGATGGTCGATTTCCCAATGAAGCGGAAAGGAAGTCGCTCGCGCAATACACTGGCTGGGGCGGACTTTCTCAGGCTCTCGATTCTATCAAGGGTGAAAGGATGCTTAGCGGCTCGCCTTTCCGTGATGAGTCCTGGGAAAACAAGTGGGGTAAGGCCTACGTCGAGCTTAAGGGGCTTCTTTCAAAAGAAGAATTCCAGGCAGCTCAGGAAAGTACCGAGAATGCACACTACACAAGTAAGCCAGTGATTCAGTCTTTGTGGAAGATTGCTGAGAGGATGGGTTTCACTGGCGGTACGGTCCTGGAGCTCGGCGCTGGGGTTGGGCATTTCGCTGGTTTAGTTCCGTCAAAGGTTCGAGGTCAGACGAAGTTCGTGATGGTCGAAAGAGATAGTGTTAGTAGCCGGATCGCGAAAATGCTTTATCCTCGGCATGAAGTGGTTGCTGGTGACATGGAGCAGTTTAGGTCTGTTCCTGGAAGTGTGACCATGGGCATAGGGAATGTTCCTTTTGCTGGTGGAACGGTTGCGGACTCGACTATTAGATACAAAGAAGACCTAAACCTTCACAACTATTCTATTGCAAGGCACTTGGATGCAGTTGCTCCAGGAGGAGTTGTGGTTGTGATTTCAACTCACAACACTCTTGATTCGAACATAAAGCAGAGAAAGTTCCTTGCTTCGAAGGGAGAGCTGATTGGTGCGATTCGGCTTCCGAACGACGCCTTTGCAGAGAATGCTAAGACAGAAGTAGTTACCGACGTTTTGATCTTCAGAAGACCGAGACAGGGTGATCCATCTATGGGTGTCAGGTTCGATCAGAACGTAGACATCAAGGTAAAGAACAAGGATGGTAAGGAAGTAGTCCGGTCGATCAACAAATACTTTGCAGACAATCCCGAGATGGTTTTGGGTGAGCATTCTGCAAAGGGATCGATGTATGGAGCGGATGAATACACCGTCAACAGCACTCCTGGAGGATTGCAGTCTAAGTTCGAGGCGGCTATTGAGAGACTTCCAAAGAACATCCTTGGAAAAGTAGATATTGCTGAAAGGGTTGTTGAAAGTGACAAGGCGATTCCGTTTGGAAGGCTAGAGATCCAAGACGGTAATGTCGTGATGGGATTTGGGGACAAGTTCGTTTCGATTGAAGGCAAGAAGTTTGAGGATTTTCCTGTCCACTTGACTGGAAAGACTGGAGTAGCGAGAGCAAGGGATTACATCGGGCTTCGCGATTCATTGGCTAACGTTCGTAGCACGATGCTTAACGAGACAGCATCGGACGATGACGTAAGGCGTGCGCAGCGACAGTTGGAAGACGCCTACGATAGCTATGTTGACAAGCATGGTCCTTTGAACTCTGGAAAAACGAACATCTTTGTTCGGGATCCAGACTACTATCGTGTTTTAGCTTTGGAGAACGAAAGGTCCAATTACAATCCAGACACGAAAAAAATTGAGGTCGCTTACGAAAAGGCTTCCATCTTTACTGAGCGAGTTCTTGGACCTCAAAAAGAGCCTCAGTCTGCCGAGTCTGCAGCGGATGCTGTTTCTATTTCGGCGGCATGGAAAGGTACGATAGATTCTGCTTTCATTGGAAAGCTTCTTGGTATCTCTGCGCAGGAAGCAGAAAGCAAGTTGATCGAGGATGGTCTAGCGTTTCGCAATCCGTCCACGACAGAGCTTGAGTTGTCTGATCTGTATCTGAGTGGAAATGTTCGATCAAAGCTCGAGCAAGCAAAGATCAGTGCCGAAGAGGATCCGCAGTACGAAAGGAATGTTGAGGCGCTGACGAAAGTAATGCCAAAGGATGTTCCGATCAAGAAAGACACTGTGCGTCTTGGTGCTACTTGGATACCAGAACACATTATCAATGCGTTTGCGTCTCAGGCATTCGGAACGGAAGTTGAGGTATCGTACAACGCAAACACGGACGCATGGACCGTCCCTCGGGTGTATGGAGTTTCTGAAACAGCAAAAGCCAAATATAGGACTGGTCGCGTAGAGCCTCATGAAGTTCTTTCGGAGACTCTCAACTTGAGATCGATCAAGGTTTACGACCAAGTTGCTACAGGAGAGTTCAACGACAAGGGTAAGCCAAAGACGACTCAAGTTTTGAATGAAAAGGAAACTCAAGCAGCGAAACACAGGGCTTCGGTTCTGCGTGCTGACTTTGAGAAGTGGGTACTTGAGAGTCCTGAAGTTAGTGACACGCTGTCAAAGATATACAACGACAGGTACAACAACTTCGTTAGAACGAAATACAACGGAGAGTTCTTGGTTCTTCCTGGTGCTAATCCGGAAATCAAACTGCGTCCCTATCAGAAGGATGCGATTTGGCGAATCATCAATCGCGGAACGGCTTTGCTTGCTCATGCTGTAGGTAGCGGAAAGACATATACGATGATCGGTGCTGCCATGGAGATGCGAAGGCTGGGATTGGCTCGAAGACCGTTGTTGGTTGTGCAGAACGCAACGCTCGGTCAATTCGCCACGAGTTTCCAGAAGATGTACCCGAACGCAAACGTTTTGGTCGCGAACAAGGAGGATCTAGGTAAGGGAAAAAGGCAGTTGTTTTTGAACAAGGTCAGCACAGGCAACTGGGACGCGGTTGTCATGGCACAGAGCACTTTTGACAACATGGCTTCCGATCCTGATGTAGAGCGAGCTTTTATTCAAGACCAGTTGGATTTGCTTGAAGAAGCAATACGCGAAGAGGGTGGCGAAAACAATAAGACGCCGACTGTCAAGCAGCTTGTCAGGACAAAGAAGTCTCTCAAGAATCGGTTCGATAGCCTCATGGGCAGCCGCTCAAAGAAAGAGGACAACGTTACGTTCGAAGAGCTTGGTGCAGACGCATTGTTCCTGGACGAAGCACACGCTTACAAAAAACCTACCTTCACGACAAAGCTAACTCAGCTTGTTGGTCTTAACGTCACGGCGAGTGCAAGGTCGCTTGCTACGACGATCAAGGTTAGGTCGATTCAGTCTGCTAGCAATGGACGAAACGTCATTCTCGCTACAGGAACGCCGGTTACAAACACACTTGGCGAAGCATGGCACATGGTCAATTACGTGTCGCCAGCAACAAACGCGGCATTCTCTTCCCGTACGTTCGACCAATTCATTGCAAACTTTGCTCAGGTTGAGCCAACGTTGACGATGAACGCTGGAGGGCAATACGTACACAAGGATGCGATTGTCAAATTCCGAAATGGTCAACAGCTTGTGGAGTACATCAACGATAGTTGGGATATCGTTACTCCAGATGCCCTGCGAGCGTACATGACCAGCAATAGTAAAGGATTCCCTACGTTGCGCGATGGACAGCCTACGGCGATAACTGTGGACAGAACGCCTGGAGTGGCGGCGTTCATGGATTACATCGCCAGGGTGTACGAGCGATTCAAGAATCTTCCAGCTAAAGAACGCAGAGAGATGAGTTACATTCCTGCGATTGCCTACGGAGCTTCTAAGGCAGCTACTCTGGACATCAGAATGGTGATGCCTGGAGCTGCTGAGGAAAAGAACTCTAAGCTGCAAAAAGCAGTGGATGAGGTTATGCGTATTTACGAGGAGACTTCCGGTACGAAGGGCACGCAGCTCTTTTTCTCAGACATGAAGAATCCTTTCAGCATGTCGAGACTTCGGCAGTTCATGGGCGGAGAAACCATCGATGCGTTTGCTGAAGACGACGCGAATCTAGATGCCGACGAGGATTCTGTTGTTGATGACAATGAATCAGGAAGTTTCTTGTATCAGGAGTTCAAGAAGAAGCTGTTGGCTAGAGGTGTCCCACCTGAGCAGATTGCTTTCATTGCAGACGCCAAGACGGACAAGCAAAGGCAAGCGTTGTTCGAGCGTGTGAATAACGGCGATATCCGCGTGCTTATTGGTAGCACAGCTAAGATGGGTGTCGGTGTGAACGTCCAGAAAAAGCTGGCGGCGATACACCACTTCGATACGCCTTGGCTACCGGCAGATTTGGAACAGCGAGAAGGTCGGATATTGCGATTCGGAAACGAAAACGCAGTTGTAGAGATCATTCGATATGCGATGAAGAAGACGCTTGACGGTGCGATTTACATGTCGACATCGAGAAAGCAGAAGTTCATTTGGCAAGTTTTGAATGGCACTCTCGATGGAGATAGCTTCGAAGATCCGTCCAGTGCATCCATGTTGAGTATCGAAGAACAGTTGGCTGCGATCCAAGATGATCCAATGTTCTTCGAGAAGATTGGCATTCAAAACAGATTGCGGGAGCTAGAGCTTGAGCGACAGTCCTTTTTCGATGCTCAAAGACGAGTGGCTAGCTCGCTTTCGGCGGCGCGAAGCAGTTTGGATTACGCAGAAAGAACGACTATTCCTTTACAGGAAAACAGGGTAAGTCGAGTTGAGAAGTTCAAGGAGGATGGTGCGTTAGATACTTTCTCAGTGGAGATCGATGGCAAGAAACTGACCGACGAAAAGAAAGCTGCAGAGTTGGTCAAAGAGAAGGTCGATGATCTACGAAAGTACGTCATAAAGAACTTCGACGATTTGCAGACGATTGCCCGTTCTGGTGGTGTGTTGTCGTTGAAGAACGAGCAGACAGTCAAGTTTAAGCTCGGTCCTGCAAATGTTGTGATAGGTGCAGGTCCAGCGTTCATCAGCGAGGACATTGACGGAAAGTCTGTTACTCGATCGACAGCGAAGATTGAGACTGTTGTGTATCTTGACGAGCCATTGGGTCGTAAGTACGAGGTTTACAACGGACCAGCAACGGTTCCTGGGACTTTGGCTAAGCGATTAGAGACGTTGTTGGATGATGTCAAAAACGAGTTGAGCAACAGTCTCGCTACCGCCGAGAGCAACAGGAAGAAGATCAATGAGCTAGAAGGTCTTACTGGAAAACAGTGGGAAGACCAAGAGGAGTATGATACGAAAAAGAGCCGCTTGGCTGAAATTGAAGCGGCTATGCTGGAAAGCGGCGGTTCTCTTAGAAGTGACGACAACCTCGGAAACAAGCTGAACGATCTTCCTTCCGATCTCGCGCAGATGGAATCGGGTGACGTTGACTCGACTATCGAGAAGCAAGCTATTGATATCGCTATGGCTGCGATGGATGCCAACATAAACTCGTTCGACAAGTTGGTAGCCTATTCCGTCAAGTCGCTCGGAGAACGCCGTACACGCGAAATTGGACCCTATTTGCGGCTGGTGGCTCAGATTGCCGGATTCGCAGGCGTTCGCAGCACAAACGATGTCCTGGGCACTCCCGGCGTAACTCGAGAGCAAGTCTTTTCGATGGCTAGGGCAGCGTTTCCGAGTTCCAGCCTGTCCGATGAGCAGATCAACGCGGCGCTCGACATCATGGAGCGTGTTGGTCTCTCGTTCGACAAGGTTGGTTTCGCTCCGTTCGGCTCGCCTGTTCCGAAGAAGCTGGAGGAAATGTCTCTCCAAGGCGGAGGTGACTACATCAAGGGTTGGACATCGTTCATCAGTGCGACCAGAGCCATCATCGGTGCGACGGACAAAGCGGACGTGTCTACGTTCATTCATGAGATTGCCCACCCGTTGCGTCGATTCCTGCTCAATCGCAAGGTTCCTCAAAGCGAACGGGCTGGAATTACGGATTCCGAAATCATCGCACTGGAGAAGGAGATTGGAGTCGAGAACGGCGTCTGGAAGGTCGAGAACGAAGAGAAGTTCGCCAAGATGTGGGAGCAGTACTGGTTCGAAGGAATCGATCCTCCTGGCAGCGGACTGAAAGGATTGTTCCAGAAGATTGCTCGCTGGATGCAGGGTGTTTACCGAAACATTCAGCAAATCACTGGCGGTCCATTGCCAAGCGAAGTGCGTGCCCTTTTCGACAAATTGGTGCAGCGAAGTGGCGATATCGAAAGTGCTGACAGCCTGTCAAAAAATGATGACTTCGTTACCAGTATCAAGAACGAAGTTGTCAACGAACTGCGTTTGCGTCGTGGTCTTCTCGCGTTAGAGGACGTTGCTACCCAGACTCGTGAAGAATGGCTTGAGTATGCGGCTACGCTCCTTCGAAACGATCCAACGCTTGGGGACCGTTTGGTAAAGGAAATCAATAGCAAGGCTCGGAACTTGAGCAACATCGAAGTTGCCGTGATGCAGCTTTATTACCGCCAAGTCAACAATCAGCTTATCGAAGCGTCCGATAGGCTCATCAAGGCGAAGGACAGCGGCGATCCGGTAGCGTCAGCGCAAGCGTTGACGGATACGGACATCATTCAAAACGCACTTGCTGAAATCGAAGAGGCTACCAAGAAGGCTGGCAGAGAGTGGGGACGCGCTGGTGTCGCTCGCCAAATTGAACTCTACCGGGACTTCTCGTTGGCTGCTTTGATTCGCAAGGCTCGGATTGCTAATGCTGGAAACGCATTGAACGAAGAACAATTGGCGAAGATTCGCGAACTAGCTGCTCGGGTAGCGGAGTTGGAAGGCGATCTTGCCAAAGCGAACCAAGAGAAGTTGGACCTTGAGCGACAAAGGAACGTTGACGCACAGATTGAGGATAGCAAGAAGAAAGGCGGACGGATTCCAGAAGCGATTCGCAAGAAGGCGGTCGATAAGCTCACGTCGTTCAAGAACAAGTTCGCATCTGTCTTTGCGTTGAGTTCAGCCGACGACACTGGCTCTCTATACGCGACAGAAGATGAGATGATGGCTAGCGAAGCCAAGTCAGTCGTTCAGGCGTATGTCGACCTTGGTGTTTTCTCGCTAGGCGAGTTCTTGGGAAACATCCGTAAGGATCTCGGTGCAGAAATTCCTGTCTCGGTTCGTGCCGCATTCGCAACGGCTTGGAAAGAATTGAGTGAGAACGGAGATATTCCTGTTCCTGCGATAGATAAGGGAGACACAAGAGGCTTGTCGCGGCTTGCCAAGCAGATTGAGCGTTCTCTTGTCGAGGCTGGAATCACCGAGCGTGATGACGTGCTGCAAGGCGTTTGGGAGTCTCTACAGGAGATTGATCCCGAGATTTCTAAGCGTGAGACGATGGACGCCTTGAGCGGTTATGGGCAATACTCCCCTCCATCGGACAACGAGTACGACAAGATTATTGCGGACATCAACGCGCAGTTGCTCCAGCTATCAAAGCTGCAAGACATGGAAGCGGGTATTGCTCCAGCCAAGACAGGCTTCGGAAGGCAAGAGCCAAGCAACGAATTGCGTGAGTTGATTCGAGAGGTTAACCAGCAGAAGCGAGAGGGTAAGTATCGAGTTACTGACGAGGAAACCCAACTCAAGACGGCTGTGGGGTCGGCTATCACGGCGCTGCGAAACAGAATTTACGATCTCAACAAGGCTATTCGAGACAATGAGCCAATTGTTGGAGCTCAAAAACGGGACCTGACAGGGCAGAGCGAAGAGCTTGATTCGCTTCGCAAGCAGCGTGATGAACTGATGGTTCAATACAAATCGCTGTTCCCTAAGCCAGAAGCGACGATGGATCAACGCATCGCGGCTACCAATCGTGTTTTAGACAGAGTGATTGCTGATCTCGAAGAGCAATTGCGAACAGGCGAGTTCAACGCCAAGAAGCAGGCTCAGCCAATCTCTACTCCTGAGCTAGACGCTAAGCGGGCTCGCATAGAATCGCTTCGGGCTCAGCGTGATTCGCTTGTTGGAGTGCGGAAGCGTACTCCTGAGCAGATTGAGAAAGCGTACAAAGCGAACTTGCTCAAGCAGATTGCTGACTACAAGGAACGGGCGGCAGCTAATAAGTTCGATCCAAAGCCACGCAAGGAAGTGCGAACACTGAGCCAAGAGGAATTGGCTCTCAAGCAAGAGTTGGCTGACGTAAAGGATCAATTCTATCGCATGGCGGCAGATTACCGCTTGGCTAACATGAGCCCGCGCGAGCGTGCTTGGGACTACATCAAGGAAACGGCTCACTTATCTCGCGCTCTGATGACATCGATCGATGCGTCTGCCATGTTCCGTCAAGGTGGAACGGTTGCGTTCGCACATCCGATGATGGCGAAGGCAGTTGCGAAGGATATGTATCGAGCAATGCTTAGCAAGGCATCGGAGTTCAAGACAGCCGAAGAGATTCGCAATGATGAGCTGTATCAATTCGCAATTACTGCTGGTCTTCAAATTACAGAAGACGAAGGGAAGATTACCAAGCAGGAAGAAGCGTACATGGGTCGATGGGCTAGAGAGGGGATTGGAGCACAAGGGACTACCATTAATAAAGTCAGTCAGAAGTTGTTGGCTCCTGTCTCGGCGTCTGCTCGTGGGTACATGACGTTCTTGAACGGTATTCGATTCCAATTGTTCAAACACTTGGTAGGGAACATAGGACGCGGCGGGCAGGTGACTGCAGACGAAGCCAAGGTAATTGCCATGTACATCAACGCGGCGACAGGTCGATCTGATTTGGGACCGATGATGAAATGGGCAGAGCAAATGAACATGGCGTTCTTCGCTCCTCGGTTTGTCGCGTCTCGATTCCAGTATCTTGGATTGCCGTTGTGGTTGCTTGGAAGCCGAAAGGTGTCTGGTCGCGTCAAGAAAGCGATTGCAATGGAGTACGCTCGCCATGCCGCTGGAGTTACGTCGTTCCTGGGGCTCACAGTGGCTCTTGGAAGTCTCCTTGGTGGCGATGACGAAGAAGAGAAGCCTACGGTCAGCCTAGATCCGCGGTCAAGCGACTTCCTCAAGATCAAGATTGGAGAAACTCGAATCGATCCAATGTCCGGATTGTCTCAAGTTGTCGTTCTGACGAGCCGTATCGCGTCAGGGCAGCGAGTTCGAGCGGATGGCAAGGTTGTCTCCCTGCGAGGCGAGGACGTGCCGTACGGCGAAGCCGGCATGACTGGCGTCATTGGGAACTTCCTGCGATCTAAGTTAGCTCCGATTCCTGGTGCAGCGCTGGATATTGCGACAGGCGAAAATGTCGTTGGTCAGCCGGCAACACCGTTCTCATCGGTCGTCAACTTGTTCGTTCCGTTGTCAATTCGGGAAATCGGGGAGACAGCCGAAGCAAGAGGAATCCCGCAGGGAACGCTGATTACGTTCTTGTCGCTTCACGGCATGGGTGCGAGCACTTACGGACCAGAATCGAATTACCGCAAGGCGAATCCAGAGCAACGCCAAGAGCAGTTTGCGAAGGATCTAAAGCGAATGGAGTTCGATTCTCCTGATCCTGGGTACAAGCAATACCTAAGTCGCGAACAGATTGCCCAGGTGCGTCAGCGTCGAGAAGAGAAGCAGCAAAGCCTTGTTTATGCAGCTTCGACCGTCCCGAACAGGAAAGCGGCGAAATCTGAGGAATCTTACAAGCAGTCTGTCAGTGAGCAAAAAGCCGCACTAGAGGCTCTCAAGCGGTCTGGAATCACGTTGACGGATGCTAGGCGATTATTGATTAAGCATTGGGAATCTAGCTATGGATCGTCGAAAGAGATGCGTGGCGGAGTTATGGTGTACAAGCCAGCACTGAGCGACAGACTGCAACAGCTACGCAAGGTTTTTGCTAGGTAGCATTGTTTCGCCTGGGTGTGTGTTTTGGTATTATTCTGGTGTGACGCTGTGTCACATCCGGTTTCCCCTATTTCAGAGGTGTAGCATGTCGAATTTTCTGTTGCTGATGGTTCAGCTTGTTTCTGTGTTTCTCAAGACCGTTCGTAGCCACGATGATTGTCCAGATGGTATCTGTGACGCTCCGCTTTCCGAGGCTTCGGATCTTACTGCGAAGTTGCAAAGCCCGAAGGTAAGCGCTGGCATCTTCGACATGATTAACTTCTTCAAGTGTTTCCCGATGGCTCGTGTTTTGGCTGTTGGCAAGCGCATTATGGCTCTGTTTCAAGAGTGCCGGAAATGTCCAGATGGTGATTGCTCCATCTTCGACATCCTGAGCTGCATAAACCTCGAAGAAGCGGTTAGCATCGCCAAGGAAGTCTTGGACATCATTCGAGACAGCCAGGTCTGTGTTGATGACGACGGGACCGAAATCACTCTCGGTCAAGTTTCGTAGTTTCTTTGGTTCGATTGGCGTTTGAGGCAGAGGATCAAACAATGAACAACTTTTCTTATGTCCTGGTAATGTGTCTTGCGTTGTGCTCCGGTATCACTGGAGTCTCGCAAGATAAGCCTGTTCAGTACAAGGTAGAGGCCCCGGCGATTGCCAAGCGCGATCGTCCGGTAAAGATCAACCACCCTGCTGGTGCGAAGGTTCAAGCGATCTACGCAAACGTAGTTGGTGGTTCTGTTTCGTGGACCTATCTAGCTGAAGATCACTTCGAGCGGTTCGAGTCTTACACAATCTTTGCTGCTCCTCCAGGTGATTATCTGATTACCGCGGGCGAGTCTACCTTGCTGAAAGTTGTTCAAGAAGGCGAGGTCAATCCTCGTCCTGATCCTCAGCCGCCAAAGCCAGAACCGAAGCCTAGCCCCACTCCCAAGCCTGATCCAAAGTTCAAGCCAGCTTGGGCGGTTTGGGTGTATGAGCAGGGTGACGCGATAAACCAGATTCCCCAGACGAATACGCGACTCTCCATCGAAACGCGGAGATTGCTCGAAGCGAGGGGTATCAAAATCGCAGCGTACGATGACGAGCTTGAGGCAGCGAAGCCGTTCACTGCTGTCACGAAGGAATTGCCGTCACTGATTTTGAGTCAAGACGCCAACAACTACCGAGTGTTTTCCGCGCCGAAGTCCATCGACGACTTGAAGGCTATCTTGAAGGAGGTGACAGGTGAGTGATTGCGAACTGATTTTCAAAGATGGCAAGGACGCGATTGTCTCTCCTGATGGCACCGTTCATTGTCTCGGTCTGCTTCCCGACCCGAATCCTCCTCGGCTGATGACCATGGGACAGGCTCTTGGCAGTCTCCCGAGTCGTGCCGAGCTGATCGATCTCGTTGAATCCGACGAGTACCAACGCAGTGTCGGCGGCATGGCTCACTTCGATTCGAGTTTGACAAAGAATCAGAACGGGTGGGGGAAATGTGCATCCAGCGCGGCAACGTACGTAGTGGAGAAAGCCAGATACGTCAGTGGTCAACCAAGGATCGATCTTTCCGATGACTACCTATATTCATTGGTCAATGGAGGACGCGATCAAGGTGGTACGCTCAGCGAGAACTTGCGAGCGATCACGCAACGAGGCATTGCTACTCGTCAGTCAGTCAAGGAAGGGCAGATATTCCGAAACAGTTACAGCGTTTCGTCTGCTGACAAGGAAGCGTTACGATTCAGAGCACATGAAGGATACGCTACCCCTAGTGAACAGGAAGTGGTTGTAGCCCTGGTGACAGGAAAGCCGGTCGTGATTGCAATTCACGTCGGACGCAATTGGAAAAACTTTGACAAGGATGGTGTTTTGGTCGGTGACATCGGACCTGGGAATCACTCCGAGCACCTCGACCACGTTCGATACAACCGCCAAAAGGGTCGCTTTGAGTTCCGCGAGCATTCAAGCCACGGCAAGAGCCAGGGCGATGGCGGATTCTTCTGGGTGACGTGGGAGCGGCATTTATCCACGGTGCACTCGTCGCACGTTTTCTACGCGGTTCCTAACGCGATCCAAGATCCTTTTGGCATTTCACCTCATGGCGGAGGCGAAGACCGTCAAGACGACAATCCAGAGCCTATCGCGAAGGCTCGTTTGGTTGTGGCGTCTAATGAGTTCTGTTCGTGGTGCAAGCGGTGGAACGAGAAAGATCGTCCCGTACTGCAGCAAGCGAACGTCAACATCGTTGCCGGCGATGTTCCTGGGAGTGGTGTACCTCGATTCCGCCTGGAAGTCGGTTCACACTCCGTCGACAAAATCGGTTACTGGGAAGCCGATGCAATCTTGCGTGAGATTGCGGATATGCAAGTTCGAATCGCGTACGGGGTTTAGGGAAGTACATGGATCCAGCTATCATCACCAAAGTTTTCGAGACAACCATCCTTGGTGGTCTTCTGCTCGTAGTCGCTTGGGGTATTTGGAAGTCTCTTGCGTGGCTAGGGACGGATATCCTGAAACCAATGAAAGAGCGAGTTATCATGCACATCGACACGCTGGACGTGGCTACCGAGCGAATGGAAAGGACGGTAGAGAAAATCCAATCGGCTGTCTCAACTCAAGGTGATGCAATCGCGCAGCAAACACAATGGATTCAAGCTGCTGCCAAGTCGCACATGGATCACGCGGAGCAGCTAAATAGAATTGATCGAAACGTCGAGGAGGTTCGGCAAAAGTCTAGCCTTTTTTTCGGTCAACAGAACCGAGAATATAACGACCGTCATCCAACAGAAAAACGCGACGGAAAATGACAAAAATTCCCACTGTGCTATTGCATGGTGGGGTGCTGCCGCTAAGATAGTCGAGTCTGGCATTCAGTCAGACATGGGATTTATCTTAGGAGGTGTGCAATGCAGACTGGCGTTAAGCCGGTAAAGTTTCGTGCGTCGTCTGTCGGCAATCTACTTGTCGGCGGAAATGCGATCACGGAAAAGCAACTCGAAAAGCTGGCAGAGTTGCAGGCTAGAAAAGACAATCCAGAAGCCAAGCCTTTGACTGACAAGATGCAGCAAGAGCTTGACGAGCTAATTGCCAAGCGTGATGCCGATTTCGAGTTCGGCGCTACAGCAATGTCTTACATTCGCGATTGCTGGATGCGAAACACGTTTGGGTACGATGAGCCGCTCGTTAGCAACGAGATTCTAAAGGGGCTCATGTGCGAGGATGAGATCATCGGGATTCTTAGTCGTCATCTTCATGGCGGGTTCCGTATCAAGAATGATGACTCGTTCGAGGATAGCCATTTCACAGGCACCCCCGACGTGGTTTTGGATGATGTTATCGAGGATGCGAAGTGCTCTTGGACGCTTCGCACGTTTGTTGAGGTGCGCCGCCCTGATCCGCTCTATTACGCTCAGGGGCAAGTGTATATGGCTTTGACAGGTCGAAGGAAGTTCCGCTTGGCTCACGTCTTGGTGGATACTCCGTTCGAGCTGGTCGAAGAAGAGAAGAAGCGATTGTGGTTTCGTTTCAACTGTGATGACGACAATCCTCACTACAAGGAGTTGTCCGCCAAGGTTGATTCGATGCACCTGATGGCTCACAAGATTCCCGAGCATCAACGCATCAAGGTGTTCGAGTTCGGATTCAATCCGGAGTACGTCGATACGCTTCGCTTGCGTGTCGAGCAGGCTCGCGTGGTGTACGAGTCCATGTCGCTTAGCCTTGAGTTCTAGTTTCTGTTTGTCTAGGAGAGAGTGTTATGAGTTCGAATCTGAATCTGTACCAACGCATCGTTAAAGTGATGGAGCGTATGGGTGCAGTTGGTAAAGGCGGGCAGGTCAACTACGGTGATAAGTACCAGTACCACAAGATAGATGACATTGACGACAAGTTGCGTGCGTGTCTAGTCGAGCATGGTGTCGTCTGCATGGTGACTGAGATTCACGACAGGAAGCTGGAGTTCTTCACTGGCGGGAAGGGTGCTTGGCAAGCAGAGTGTGCTATTACCATTGAGTTGGTAAACGCTGATAATCCAGAGGAGCGAACATCTATCAAGGGGTGGGGGCAAGGACTCGACACCTCGGATAAAGCAACAGGGAAGGCATTCAGTTACGCTCTCAAGTCGGCGTATCTCTCGGCGTTCCACCTTCGCGGTCAGCCAGACAATGAGGCGGACAATATCAACGCGAAGCCCACGAGTGCAGCTCCCGCGGCGGAAGATATCGAACTCGACGGAGCTTCGCAAAGCTGGGTAGACGCTATCAATCAGGTCGATGATGCTTGGATGCTTCCGCCACTCGGGCAGAGCTTGCTAAAGGAGCCTCCACCAGTGCAGAAGGCTGTGTGGCCGTTCTATTGCCAGAT
>JACCDR012703487.1_pt1 | contig 41659 bp, 55 predicted proteins | sample 7446431 | NCBI WGS metagenome assembly JACCDR01 (sample SAMN15323443, study PRJNA562643) | freshwater metagenome | isolation source: river surface water | place: USA:Blue River Watershed | collected 2017-08-17
CCCTGCGAATACCAACACTGGCTACGGCTTCTTGTCCACTTGCAGCATTGGGGCACCGGCCAATCTGCCAGACTTGCCACCTGGTGACCTCATTACTAGCTTTGACCTGCAGAACTGGAGCGGTTCAAGCAGCCCCGGTTTCTTCCGCTGCGGCATCCCTTTTGGACAAGGTTCGGTTCCCGCCGGTACTGGCTTGGAAGTCCGGCAGGGCGGCTCCCCTATTGCAGCTCAATTCGACGAGCGCGCGACCTGGAAGGATGGCTCGCTCAAATTTGCGATTTGCCATCTGCGAGATTCCAACTTGGCGGGTTCTGCCACGCGCACGTATGAGGTCTACACTACGCCCGGCGAAGACTTTGATAACACCGGCTCGCTGACGCTGTCTGATGTTGCGACAGATGAAGCATTGACATTGGAGATCAGCAGCTTCACCGAATCCAATGGCGGAGCGCCAACGACCCGCGGGAGCGGTGCGGCCTATGCCGCTTTTGCCACCCATGCAGCCGTGGCCACTCGCGTCACCAAGATCCATAGCGGCCCGGTGTGCGAAGGCTGGCAAGTCTGGGGCATGGTTAACGACGGCGTTGCCGGCGCTGGTTCCGCTGATGCCCACCTCAAAGTTATCTGGTACGTAGACGTCTGGAAAGATGGCGCGGGCGATCCGGTCGACACGGAATTCGGCGCCGTCTTGTCTCAGGATTGGTGGGGCGTGGCGAACAAACGCCGCCTTGGCTATACCGCCACTTTGAAGCGCCTCAGTTCGACTGTGCAGGCGTATAGCAGCGTCGCTCATCACTACCATGGTCAATGGGCAACCGTTCGCATGACCGATGACAATAATCATGGGCGGCGCCATTGGGCTAGTGCAGTTCCGACGTTGACCTATAAGCCTGATAAGGATTATTGGGTTTCCACCAAGTTGGCTCCGCCTTTTGATACAGGCCTGTCCGTGTCAGCAAGCAGTGGCGAAACCTACAGCCCCCTTTCCGTTCAAGGTCACCGTGCCGATATCAACGGCACGGGCAGCTACATGGGTCGGGGCATGTGGCCGGACTGCGACGTCCGTTGCTTCCTGCGGCAAACCGCAACGGATGCCCGCACCTCGCGCGTCAATGCGTTTGCTGGCCTGAGCTATCCCGCGCATTACCGTGACGAGCGCAACCGCACACGGCCGAGCGAGAGTGCAGACGTCGCTAACACTTTGGTCCCCTTGCGCTGGACTCCCAAATCTGATGCCGCTTCCACCTTTACTGGCCTTCCCACGCCCAAACACGCCTACAACGGCCCAGCAACTGACAGCGGGTTCGAGGGCGGGTGGTCGGCGGTAACTGGGGGCGAGGGCCCCTGGACTAACGGTGGCGGGGGCGTTGGTGGTGCAAGCCACGGGGTCGCGTACAGCGTCTTCGCCTACATGCTGGAAGGTGAGCGCTACTTCCTGGAGGCGACAATCGACCTGGCAACCAAAATCACCCAAGCCATCAATGGCAACTTCTACGGTGCTTGCCCGCCCATTCACTGGTACGAAAATACCTATGCGCGTTCGGAGATGTCGATCCCATCCACGACCTATGCGGCAGTTCCCGATCTGCGGGGAGAGGATCGTTCCATCGGATGGGCAATGCTGATGCTGGGGCATGCATCAGCATTGGTCCCAGATGACGATTTGATGGCGCAGTACCTGCGTGACTGGAATGAACACGCAGCCGATTACCTGGACGCAGCGCAGCAGTACACGCCAACAGGCCTCAAAGCCATGGGCTTGACCTTCTACGGCGCCCCGGAAATGAGCGGGGCACGCAGCCCTTGGATGAACGGCTTCATCGTGCAGGGGTGTTACCAGAACTTGCGCATGACGGAAAACGAGGGGTTGCGGGATTATGTGGAGATGATCGTCAAGAGCATCTCCCAGATGTATGACCGCGAGATGTACGACCTCGTCGCCTATCGAATCTGCTGGAGTTCAAAAAACACGGACTACAGCGGGACCAATAGTTTCATGGGGGCGAACAACTACCTCTACCCCGCCGAATGCTCGGTCGCTTCCAACGTGGTTACTGTTTCTGGGCTCCAGTACCAGCCACAAAACAATGATGAAGTCTATTTCATCAATTATGAGAGTGTGGCACTGCCTTCGGGCTACACGGAAGGCACGCGCTACTACGTCATCAACCAATCGGGGGACACCTTCCAATGCTCGTTGACCTCGGGCGGTAGCGTGGCGTCTGTTCCCAATGGCAGTTATCGGATTGGCGGCAAGTGGCTGCGCGGCGGTCCCAGCGTTGCGCAGAACCCGCCCTACCTGCCCCCTGCTGATAGCTATGCGCCCATTGCCAGCGCAGCCCTTGCTTATGCAGAAGACGAAGGGGCGCCGGCTGTGGCGGCTGGAACCAGCGCTGCTCTAGAAACGTTCTTGCAAAACGTGGTATGGGGCGAATGGCCGGCTTGGAAAATGGCACTTTAAGGAGAAGATTCAATGAGCTTGAGTGATGCTGGGCTAGTCGCCCGCTGGTATCTAGATGAGGCAGCATCTGGTTCCTCGCCTTCTTCTGCTGCAGATTCCGGCCCCAATGACTACGACCTGACCACTGTCAACTACGGTAGTGGTGGCACGGCCATGGCGTGGACAGAAACCTCCGGGAACCGGGGACTGGTTTCTAGCAGCAGCGCAGGCTCCCAGCGGGCGGGCCGTGCCATGAACAACAGCGGGGATGCAGTGCGCACCGCACTGCAGGGTGTTACGAAGTTCGTCATCGAGCTGGTTCTCAATTTCGCAGCAGGAAACCCGGACTACAGCCGCGTGATCAACATCAACAACCGCCTTGGCTATGGTGGTCGGTTGGGCATCTACAGCATGGCCGACGGCACGCTGATGGTTGCTTTCAACGGTGGCGATGCCCCGTTTGGTAAGCTGAACGTTGCTAGCTCTGGTCGGTGCGTGGTGCAGGCGGTTGTTGACACCACATTGAGCTCTGACCGCTTGAAGTGGTATCTGAACGGCTCCCTGGCTGTATCGAGCAATCCGTTCAGCATCAATGAAACCCTTGACCTGCCTTCAGACCTTGACCTATGGTTGATGAATGTGCAGACGAGTGGCAGTTACATCAGTAGCCCAGTCGGCACTCTGTACTACGCCGCTATTTACGCTGGCACTGATGGCCTTTTCGACGCCACCCGAGCCGATCAGCATTACGATACACTGATCGCTGACGATGACGTGCCAAGCGGTGGGGACACGACGCCCCCAACCATCAGCGGGGTCACCCTTGTTGCAACTGGCCCCACCACACTTCAGTGGCAGGTCACTACCAATGAAGCTGGACCGGCATGGGCGGTACTGTATCCAGCAGCCAAAGCGGCACCGAGCGCTGCGCAAATCAAAGCGGGGCTTGATGTCGACAACGTGGCTGCAGTTGATGCGCTCGGCCCTCAGAGCTTCGTGTTTGGTGCCAACAATCTGAACTTCACTGGTGCTTCCCCCAGCACTGCTTACAAAGCGAGTGCCGTTCAAGATGATGAAGTGACGCCGACGCCGAATACGTCCACAGTGCTGACCTCCAATTCGGCCACCACTGACGCTTCAGTTTCCCCGCCGGTTACTAACGTAACGTCGACAGAAGTTTCTGGGCAATCGGTGACCGTCGAAGGCACCTACACTGGCGGCACCCCCACCAGCGGGCTTATCTTCATCCCAGCCGCGGCGGTCCCCAATGGTGCTGTAGATGTTGGGCCCGCGCCGTTGGATTCCATCAGTGGCGGCAACTTCAGCGTCACCCTTGATGACCTGGTGCCTGGAAGCTACGACCCACCAGAAATCACGCTGTCCAATTCCGGTGGTGATGATACGGACGAGGGCACGGCATTCGAGATACTTGGCATTGACGGCGATCCTGACTCGCCCATCAATACCGAGCAGCCGGAAACCGTAGCAATTGCAGACTCCCCCAGTTCGCAGCTCGGCCAACCGTTTGGGAACCAGAGCGATTCTGTTAGTGGGGCGGACAGCAGCAGTGCAACAGTCGCGGCATCCTCCACTCGGGCGGAGACTGCTGGTGCTGCAGAAACAACTGGTGCCAGCTTGACCGCCCAGAGTGCCCAAGCGGAAACCGCCGGCGCAGCAGATGCCCCTAGCGCCTCCATCACAGCGACAGTGACGCGCGCCGAAACCGTAAGCGGTGCAGATACGCAAACCGGTCAAATTACGACGGTCGTTGGCACGCAAGCCGAAACTTCGGCGCTGGCTGAAAGCCAAGCATCTGCGGTCTCTAGCGTGCCCGTGATGCTGGAATCCGTTGGGGCAGTCGATGGCTCTTTGTCCACCAAAGCAATGCTGTCTGCGCAAGCCGAAACCCAAGCGGCCGCAGATTCCCAATCCCTGGGGCCGCGGGATACGCTTGCCACGCAAAGCGAAGCAATGAGCGGCGTCGATGCGCCGTCAACCTTCATCATGGCCGGTGTTTTGGTTGGGGAAAGTGCTGCAGCCCTGGAAAGCGTGACCGGCGAGCTGGGGGTCATCGTGGGCTTGCAGGTTGAAGCGCTAGTTGTCACTGATGCGCAACTTGCCCAACTGCAACTGGCAGGCGCGATTGAGGAGCAAGTCAGTGCAGAGGAAGAGCAAGTTGCAATGGTGCTGACTGGCACAACGGTCGTCGAGACCATGTCAGTTGCCGACGTGGTGGCGCTGCTCCGCTACCCTTACCCCACGCGCCGCGGCAACTACCCAGTCCGCAGGTTCATCATCCGATATCGTTGAAGGAGGCAGGCTCATGAGCTGTTGCGAACTGTCCCAGCGCTTCCCTTGCCGCTGGGCGATAGAAGAGGTTATGTTGGAGTTTGATTTTGGCCCAATCCTCGATCAGTTCGAGGGGGTCAACATCATTGAAATCAAGCCCCTGCAGGTAGTTGTGCTGGCTGGGGATGATCCAGACGCAAACGCGGTCCTCAAAGGTCCGCCGGCAGCAGATGGCACAGGCCGGGTCATTCTGGCCCCGATAGGGGACGGCCTTCCTGGAACCACCTACCTCTTCTTTTGCCGCGTGGTGCTGAGCAATGGGCTTCCGGCTGCTATCAGCGGCTACTCAACTACCTTATGACCATGGAAACTATCAAGACCTGGCTGCTGGTGGCCGTTGGTTTGGCTGTGGCCTACCTCTATGCGGCAAAAGTCGATGCGGAAAAAGAAGCGCTGGAGGCCCAGGCTTCTTTGTCTGAATACCGTTCCCAAGTCAACGAACAGGCGGCTCGTCGCCTAGAGGAATACAACCGTGATGCACTTATCCGTCAAAGCAACTTTGAAAGAAGCGCACAGGCGCAACATGCAAGAGATGAGGCCCTTCGCAAGGCTGTTGTTGCTGGCAATCGTGCTGCTGCCAGCCTGCGCGACCAAATCGCAGAACTGGAGCGTCGCCCAGTGCCCAAGGATTCCGGCACCGCTGCCTACGCTCATGAAGCCAGTACCGCCCGAGGTCTTCTCGGACAGTGCAGCGACAGATATAGAGCGTTGGACGAACGAGCTAAGGAGCTCGGCAGTCAAGTAGTTGGCTTGCAGGAGTATGCGGCTGGCGTTTGCCAACCCTCACTCCAGTAACTGGCGGCGTGCGCGCCCAACAAGTTCTTGGGTGCCGCGCCAAGAAAAGCGGTGCACGCCAGCCACCACATACTGGGCATCTGCCAAGATGAACAAGTTCCGCTCTTTGCTAAACCACGCCATCATGACCGAGTTGACGGCCGAGATTTCGTAGAAGCCGTCCCGGGTTGGCACACTCGTTCTGCCATCAAACCACTCCGTCAACATCCCCATCGGGTAACGGCGTGGCTCGCTCACCTGGTTTGGAAAACAGCGAATCCCAACCAGCTCGACTACTTCCTCCGCCACCGGCTTTGCGCCGGCCTTCGGCTCGTCCTCCAGCAGCCTTACGCGTTGCGTTTGGGGACTGAACATATCCTTTTGCTGCACTTCGTTTCTCCTTCTCGACCGGCTTGGCCGGCGCTTCGCTATTCACCCACGAGGGGACCAGTTTAAATTTCAGCAACTCACTCGGCGTCATCACTTCTGCGGCCGCCAGATGCACTCGACATGGTGCACTGTTGCCAAATTTCCCATGACCCGGCGCATTCAAGCACCAGATTTCATCTGCAGCCCAACGCTGCCTCGCGCACTCAATCGCAACGTCCCGTGGCCTCATGCCAAGCGACCACCAGGTGCAGTACCTTGGTACGGCCAATGGGAAAATAGCTGATCCTTGGGGCCGCAGCCAAGACTTGGCCCACGGCGGCAATTCTTCTCCCCAAGCTTTCGCCATTGGGTAGATCATGATCTGGACGCAATCCCCTTCCATGCCGTAATTCAAGGCACTTGCAACGAGCATCTTGATGGTACGGCTCATCCACGTGAACTGCTCGTCACTGGGAAGCTGACTTATTTGAGGCACGATGATGATGCGATATGGGTTGGTCGTGTTCATGGTCATCTATACCTTAGTTCTGTTCGATGTGGGCGCCATCTTCGTCAAGCGCCACTGTGACGATGCCAGCGAAGCCCCCGAAATCATGCGCCGTGTGGGCGATCACCCAGATTTGCCGCTGCTCCACTCTGGCCCTTCGCTCCAAACAATTGAACAAGTCCTTAACGCCTTGGGGGCTCAAGCCCTCCGTGGGCTCATCCCACACCTCCAATGGGATGGAAACCCCCATTCGCGAGCGGATTAGATTGGCCAGCCCCATATTGCCGGCATTGCACAGACGGCGACGCTCGCCGCCACTCCAAGCCGCCCAAGGCACTAATTTTGGACTGGTGGGGCTGCGCACTGAAACGTTGAACCCGCGTTGAATGCTGCCGCCTTTGGTCTCCCGATCAACGGCAAACCGCATCTCCCAATCTTCCAACCCTAGCTCCGTCAAGCTGCTGTTCACCTCGATCTCCAACTCGGCCAAGGCCTCGGCAATCTGCTGCAAGCGCAAATCCTTGAAGCCGCTGCGCGCCCAGAAGCCGTAAAGCGAATATTTTTCGTTGGCCTTGTCCAGGGCTTCCCGAGCGGCCGCAAGTTGTTCCTGGTGGATTCTGGCGCGTTCTAGCGCCTCCTTTTGCATGGCAGCAAACGGATTCCGCTCCTTGGATGCCAGGTCGACGCCATCCTCGATATCGTCCAGGCGTCTGTTGGCCAAAGAAATCGCGTTTCGCAGGCTGCGGGCTTTGCTGTCCAGGCGATCGAGTTCAACGTTGTGGGCCGCAATCTGAGCGTCCAGCTCTTCCCGGGAGCCAAACAGTTCACCATTCTCGAATCGAGCCTTATCCACTTGCTTCAGGATTTTTTTAACCTGGGGGGTGATCTCCTCCAGCTCGGCTAACATTCCGACCCTGACTTTTTCCGCGGCGTTGGAGTCCAAGGACAAACCGCAGGAAGGGCATTCTGCCCCGTGGTGGATATCGACGCAGTCATTGATGGCCATAACTCGCTGCTTGAGGTCTGCACCCTTCCTCTCAAGGATCATCAGCTCGGCCTCGCTCTTCTCGATGATGGGGGCGAGATCCTTGCGCTCGAACTGCCACTGCTCGATATCCTTCTCCTTGTCACGTATCTCCTGCTCTACCTTCTCCAGCGCTGCTTTGTCGGCAATAAGCCCGCTGTTGCAAAATTCAAAATCCTTCATCAGGTCACCGATGCGCAGCTCCCGCGCGCTTTCCCACTCAGCGTGCTGCTGACTGTAATCGGTCTGGGCTTCTGTTTTCCCTTCCAGCCGCGCAACTTCGGACTCCAACCGGCGGCACTCGTCATCCGCCTTCCGCTGCAGTTGGCTCGCTTTATTGCCAAGCTCGAGCCAGCGATCTAGCCCCAACACCGTGCTGAACATCTCTGCCTGAGCTTCCCGCTTCAGATCGAGAAACATGGGCTCCCCCTGCGCCATCAGCACGCACTGCTGGAAGATGGAAGCGCTGGCGTTGATGTCAGCAAGAAATGGATTGGCACTTCCTTTTTTTGTCAAGTCCTGGACTTCGTGGGCAGCGTAAGTCCAACTATTGGGCTTCCACGTGCGCTCAACGCTAACCGCCTGCCCGTCTTGGTCAGCATACTGGAGTTCGACCTTGACGCCTTTCTCATGCCGCCAGTTGCACACGTCGCCGGCTTTGCGACCATCTGGCGTGCGCTCGAATGCAAGCCAGAAGAGCGCGTCCCACAGAGTGGACTTGCCTACGCCGTTACCACCCATGCGCGGATTCGCGAGGTTGCGCCCCTGCATGAAGTAGAGGCCTGGGGCCTGTGGGAAGTCAAAGCGCTGCTTGTTGGCGAAGCTGCCAAAGCGCTCAATGGTTATGGCTTGGAGACGCATTGCGGTCAGTCAAAAAGTTGTACACGGTGCCTTTTAGGCTGCTCTGGTGGGGACTCAAGCAGCACCGCCCGACGGCGTTTTGGTGTCATGGGGGCATCTTCCACCAACGCGCGACGCGTAACCTTCGTGGGATGAACGGCCTCTCCTATTTTCCCACTGCGCGCCAGCTCCAGCAAACGGAATGTTGCGCCACGCACGATCAACGGCAATTTGTGGAACTTCAAAGCGAAGCCAGTTGTGGCATCCAATCCGGTTTTGTCAACGAAATGTTTATGGGGATGGTTGATGCTGTGCCACTCCGCTTTAAGCCTTTGGCAGATCAGGTCGTAAGCCGAGTCTTCCATGAAGGTCTCATTCAGCTCGTAGTAAGCATATGACGACGTGAGGTAGAAGCTAATAAGCCTGTTGGATGACAGACTCGCAATGTGCCGCTCGTTCAATAGCTCGCCCATTTCAGTCTTCCAGTGCAGTCCACTGGCCTGGCTCATGCTGCTTCCATGATGTCCATGCCAGCGTCGTAGATGGCACCCCCCAGTTCTTCGCGTTCGACGTAGCCCAACAGCATTTCCTTTGGGCTTTTGCTGGCCCGCACAGCGCGCTCTGTTTCCAGACGGCTGGTTTCTTGGCCGAGCATCAGTTCAGCTCCATGCACGATGATGCCGCCCTCTTCCAGCATAGCCACGGCCTTGCGTTTGATGGCCAACCACTGATGCTTGTCGGCCGCGCTCAGCACCATGCGCAGCTTCACCTGGTCTGCTTCCTGCAGGTCATGTAGCTTCCGCCCAAGTTCTTCGAGTCCCTGCACCTTCAACACGATGCGCCGTGGGCTTGGCATGCGTAGCCACTTTTCTTTCCCCCCGCGCTCAAGGATCAATACGCGGGGCTCGAAGTCATCGCCAAAGTGCACCTGGTATGGGCTCCCGATGTAGGTGCAATTGCCGATGGTCTGTGGGACGTGAATATCACCACTATAGACGCGCTTGCGCACGCCCATAGCCGGCACGCCCTCCCCCTCCATACGCTGGCCATTGGAAGCCAGCGCACCGGTCACCGTCTGGTGCATGAAGGCGTAGTCGTAGTTAGCCCAGTCGATAGCCTCCCATTCCTTGCCGGGCGCTTTGCTGAAAGGCAGGTAAATGCACTGCTCGCCGTATGCCACAGTGGAGTCTTCCGTGGGCCTTGTAATGAATTGTAGGCCTGGGATGTGGTTTAGGAAACGAAGAGCCTCCTGCCCCTTCAGCAGCCAGTCATGGTTGCCGGCAATGATTTTGACGTCGTCACAGTGCAGTGCGCGGATGGAATCCGTGATGCGGTTGATGAGCGCATTGCTGTGATTGTCCTTCGCATCGGTGATGTCTCCAAGCATCAGTATTGACTTGACCCCATGCTCCTTCACTTGTTGATTGATCCATGGGAACAGCTCCCACCTGTATTCCGTGCTGGGATGATCCGTCAGATGAATGTCGGTTGTGACGAGGCATGGGTACTTCATTATTCCTCCACCAGTTTGACGCGCCGCACGATTGGCGGGTTATGGGCAAAGAGCGCGGCAGCTTGTTGGAAAGCTGGAGTCTTAACCCCAGCTTCTACCGCGGCGCAAGCATCGGCCAAGTGCTCGTTATCGTTGGTGCGTCGTTTATCTTTGCCAAAGGTATTCCACGGCGCATCCGGCCAGCATTTGTACGCCCACGCCATCACACGTTCTTTCGGCACAGTTTCGCGACGACTGGTGAACAACGCTTTGATCTCCGGCGGCGCCACCTCGATAATAGGCGCCCGGATCGCGCCAAGAATCCCCACGGCAACCCCTAACCCCATCGCGGCGTTAGCGTTCTGCGCTCCGGACGGCACCTCCACGAAGACCAGCTCTGGTTGGTGCGCCGCCAGGAAGGACATAACCCCCTTACTGAGTTCCTGCGCGCGGGCAAGGCTCTCGCTGCTCTTACGCACCACGCGCGTTTTTTTGGGAGAGCCTTTGGTTTGCAACAGTTGCATCTCGGTGGGGTGAAAGCTCCAGTGGCCGGCAGAGCATAAAAGTCTGCCGGCCACCATGCCGAAATTGGCGAAAGCTGGGTCCAGACCTACGACCTTCATGGCTGCTGTCCTAGCGCGGCCATCGCTCTTCCATCGCGTAACCCACGCTCATAGCCCACTATTTCGGCGTCAATGATGGCGTTGGCATGCCGTCCCTGTATGCGGTGAATTTCTCGGTGCAATTCCGTGTCTTCCGCGGCGCGTCTCTGATACAGCTCCGTCAGCTCATCTTCGACTTCCCGCAAACGCAGCAATAACCCACGCTCGCCTCCCAAACCGACACGGACCAAGCAACCTGGTTGGCTTGCCGGCGTTTCGCCAAAGTGGTTTTTTGCGCTGCCGACGGTCATGAACGTTTCTCCGCAATGGAAACAGGTCCATCCATGTGGTGGCTTTTCGTAGGTATCTTCCTCCATGACCATACCCCTGGTTTCAGTGCTTGCCACCGTGCCCGCCATGCCCGCCATGCCCTCCTTTCCCGTGGCCATGACCTTTGCCATGTCCTCCTTTTCCTTTTCCATGGCCATGACCACCTTTCCCACCACCGTCTCCGCCTCCAGGGTTCCCAGCGCCCGGGCCGCTGCCGCCATCCCCGCCCGGGCCGTTTCCAGTTGACCCACCGGGCCCACCAGGAGAAGAGCTGGAGCCATTGCTGCCACTAGCCCCACCAGTAGTACCCCTATTGGAGCCGTTGCCCACGCTAGCATCAGATCGCGCAGTAGCAGTGCCGCCGCTGCAATGCAGAGCGCCAGGATGGCGCAAACTAGAGCAGTCGCGAGCGACAACCATCTTGTCATCGTGCGGGCTTCTTTGAGCTGCATATCCTGTTGCATCCTTTGCTCCTTGTTGTACCGTGCCGCAAGCGGTGAGAAAAAGGGCGGCAATCAAAATCAGGGTCTTGTTCATGTTCTTTGATGAGGGGTTTGGGTCTTCAATACTTCCGGGCTTTTGGCAGAAACCCTTGTTCGATCTCTTGCCAGCGCTTGAACACGGCGTCACGCAATCCTTGCCGTAATTCCCGCACTTCTTCGCCCCCGCGATCCCGCATGGCGGCGAGGCGGACTTTGTAGCCTGCTTTGCTGAGCTCGAACTTGTCACGCAGCACTTCTTCGCCGTTGTTGTCAAGCATCCATTCAACGTTGGCAGTCAAGTCATCCACGCCGTAGCCGAAGAGGATTGGATAATCAACCTCGCGGAAAGGGAGGCCCACTTTGTTCTTCTTGCAGCGGGCACGCACGTTCACTCCAATGGGGCGCTCCAAGCCCTTGATGGTCTTTTTGATCTTGCCGATCTCCGCCAACCAGACGATGTGCGTGGCATAGAAATCCAACGCGCGGCCACCACTGCGGGTCTTGGTTTCGCCGAAAGTCACGTTCAGCTTATCCCGAATCTGACTGACGACGATCATGCAGATGCGAGCGCGCTCCAGGCGGTCAATCAATTTGCGAAACAGTTCCCCACTCTTTTTCGCCTTGCCGGCGCCAAAGCTGCCTTTGTCGATCTCCCGCTCCATCTCGGCATCATCGGACAGTGCGTCGAAGCTGTCGATGATGTACAGGCCTGGGGCTTTGGCAGACTCGCACCGCTTAATGAAAGCCTCCACAGACTTGTACCAGTCTTCGACCGTGCGCATGGGCTCCACTTCCTTGCGCTCGTGCCCAGGCTGGCCGAAATCCACGGCTTCAATGGGCATCCCTAGGTTCTCGGCATACGCTTCATCAAACGCACTCTCACTCTCTGCGTAGCGAATTAAGCCACTAGGGTGGGCCATATGGAAATTGGCGCAGGCTTCGATGGCGAGCAGGGTCTTGCCCGCGCTGCGGTCCCCCACGATGTTTGCCACCCGCCCTAGCGCCCACCCACCGCCCAGCATGGCGTCCATCACGGCGCTGCCACTGCGGATGAATTCAATGCCGTTCTTGCTTGCTTGGGCGAAGTAAGAAAGCTCCGGGGTTTCTTCTGGGCCGTCTGACAGCTTCACCCGCGCCCGTTTGGTAGGCGCGGGTTCGGCCGCAACAACTTTTCGTTTCGTCGCGGCCATAGGTTAGCCCCTTTCCTGGCGCATCCGACGCAGGCGCTCCGAAGCGCTGCCATCGTCACGCTCATCCTCTAACACGCGCCGTCTGGCCGGAGGTTCGTCACGCTCTCGACTCCGACCTCGGGAATCCTCTTCTTCGACCCGGCGCCGCTGGCTTTTCTTCTCCAACTTCATTTCCTCGCAAACCCAGTCGGCGAGGTCTTCCGTGTCCTTTGCTTCTCTGGGGTCGATTTCCAATCGCTGGTCGTCGATCAAGTCCTCAAGCTCGCGCTTGGTCATTTCGTGGATGGACTCGTAGCTCAATTCCGGCTCCCGATCTCGCGCACGCTCTCGATCATCCTCCCGACCGCGTTCCCGATCTCGATTGCCGCTCCGGTCTTCCCCACGATCCCGGCTGCGCTCTCGATCCTCTTCGCGATCCCGGTTGCCCCCTCCTTTGCCGGCGCCACCGCCACCACCAAAGGCCTTGGCGATATGGTCATAGTCGTAGTAGACGAGCTGGTCTGGGAGTGGATTGTCCATGGCGTATTCAAGCCACTCGTCTTTCCCCAGTGGCCTCGGGTTCCGGCCGATAGAGACCCCCAGGTATTTGGTATTGACTCCTTTGCCAGTCTTCTCAAAGGAAACGTCGTAGCCCTCTTCCGGGTGATCGATGGGCAGTACTTCGCCCGACTCTTTGTCAACTGTCACCTTGACGATGTTGGTATCCAGGCTCTGGGGCATGGCCCAGAACTGCACCCCTTCCTTCTCGTTATTGCGGTCGATGAGGAAGATGCCTGTGCGGCGCCGGGACGCCAGCTCCTTGGCATACTCCTCGTCGCCATCCCGCCGTGCCTCTTCGTATGCTTCGTGAATCGGGTCATCTTTCTTCAGCATCTTTTTCAGGCACAGGTAGCTACCGCGGTCTGCGCCAACGCCGTAGTGCACATGCAGGTCGAGGCCATAGTGCTTGGCGCCCTCCCAGGTAGGCGGAATGATGCGGATGCGGTTATCACCATCGGCCGGGCTCCACAGTTTGATGTGGGGCTTGACCAGGCGGTCAAAATCCCCCGTATTGCCCTGTGCGCGGCCTTTCACATCATCATCATCACGGCGCTGATACTGGAAGCTGCTGCGCGAACCCCCACGGGAACTACCTCGGCTGCTGGTGCGGTCATCATCACGACCCCGAGGGCGGCCGCGGTCTTCGTCGCGGTCTCGGCTGCGCGAACCGCGGGCATCATCGTCACGGCGGCGCCCGCCTCGGTCATCATCACGGCTCATGATTTCTCACTTTCGTACTGTTGCTTGGACTTGAAATAGGCGGCCGACGCAAATCGAACCACCAGGTACACCACAACTGGAATAACCAGCGCGGCAAGGGTGAGTGTTTCGGCAGTCACTCCACGACTCTCCTTCTGCTTGGAGGTGGGCTGGCATCGCGCAAGCGTTCCCGCCCTTCCTCGTATGCCCGGTCCCGCGACGTGCGCTGCGTTGCAGTCGTTGAACGGAGGGCGAAATATTGCTGGGAATACAGGGCGCTCAACGTGCTCATGGCATATCCACGGTCTTTCCAGGCTTTCTCCAGGCCTTGCCACTGCTCCAGCGTTTCCCTGGCGTCCATCCAAAGGCGCAGCGCGCTGATGCGCTCTCTATGCTGTTTGACTGCGCTATCGACGGCTGCAGCCGTCATCTTCGCCTCCCTATCGCGGTAGTCATCGGCCAAACTGGCCTCGATTCGCTGGAGCCCTTCTTTGGCTTCCAACATGGTCGTGTTGTGCAGCGCGACGGCCATGCTTATCTGCTCCAGCATCTCGGCTTGGTCCTCTAGCTCATCGTCAAGTTGGTTCTTGTTGACTCGCAACCGAGATCGATAGTAGTCGAGGCTATGGTGTTTCATGGCTATCTATACCGGGTTATGGATAGATGATCCGGCCAAAGGACAATAGGAGGGGTGCCATTTTGTCCGTCTGCGGGTAGGGTTGACTGAAGGCGTCCAGCATATCCAGCAGTCGGGTCGCACCCTTGTCCGTCTGTTTGCCCATCAAGCAAGTGGTCAGATAGGCCACGATAACGATGCGGATGGATTCCGCATTCATTTCTGGCATTGCCTTCAAGGTCGCGGTCATCTTGTCCCAAGACAGTTGCCCCTGAACTAGTAGCCGCGCCAGGTCGATGACCTCCTTGTTTTCGAGTGCCGTCTCGAAAAGACGCGCCGCCTCTTCTTCATCGCTTGCTTGATGGGCCTGCGCCAGCATTACCAGAGCTTGTCTGGGGGAGCCATTGCAACTCTGACAGATGAGCTGCAGCACGCGGTCTGTTGTTGGCAGGTCTTCTTTCTCCCGCACGTACTCCAAGAGTTCGATCAAATCGTCGTACCCTACAGTCCGCAAGGAATAGCTCGCGCAGCGCGTTGTGATGGCGGCAGGTATCTTGCCCACGTCGGTTGTGCAGAAGAACCAGTAGACGTGTTCTGGGGGCTCCTCCACGCTTTTGAGCAAGCTGTCCCACGCCTGTTTGCTAAGCCTATGCGCTTCGTCGATGATGATGGCCCGATTGGGACTATCCCCCATGCCTTTGTAACGCAGCGGCTCCATCACACGGCGCATGTCGTCAATGCCCGTGTTGCTGGCTGCATCAACCTCTATCAAGTTGGTGGCGTTGATTTTCAGGTAATCGCAAGCAATCCGGGCAAGCGTTGTCTTGCCCGTTCCTGACGGGCCAGCAAGCACGTAGGCATGCTGGCGCGCTTTGGCCTCCAGTTGATCCCGTAGACTGCTGACAATCGCATCTTGGCCAACGACCTCTTTCCAACGCTGGGGCCGGTACTTCAAGTGCAATGGGAGCTCGGGCGTTTCCCGCGATTCCTCTTCAACGATTTTGCGTCGGGTGCTCATTTCATTCCTTATATGGATTGGGGGTGCCAAAAAGCTCGTCTGAGCGGAATTTTTTGATCTCTTCCAAGTCACACCAGTTCGTGCCGATGGAGACTTCCACCATCAGGGGCACATTGATATAGTCGAAGCGCAGTTTGCACATTTCCTCTGCCACTTTGGGGATGAGTTGGTCAAGGTAGCCAATGCGCGGCAAGAAAGTCAGGTCATCGTGCACGTTCATGCTCGGGTGCAAATCCTCGTCGTCTTCGACATAAGAGCGCTCCGAGAGCGAGGTCATTGCGGCCGTCACGATATCAGCGGCAGTCCCTTGGATTGGGTGGTTGATGATCTGGTTTTTGGTCAACGGGCCGCGGCGTTTGCGGCCCCCCAAAGTTTCAACGGACAGTGTGCGTTCGTAGTTTTTCAAGATGCGGTCTTGCCACTTCTTGGCCGCTCGGAAGGTATCCCAGAATTCGCCAGCCAGTTCATCAGCGGCGCTTTGTGGGAGCCATAGTTGGGCAGCACAGCTCTTTGTCGAAGCTCCGAATAGCTGCGGGAAAACCCACTTGTTCTTTGCTTCCTGGCGCAGCAGCTTCAGTCCTTTCTCGTCCCAGTCGACGTGGAATTCACGCTCGATGATTCCGCGGATATCGGGGAAGATGTCGACCATGCGTTCAGCCCAGAACTTGTGTACGTCGTAGCCAGTCCAGCATGCTTTCACAATCTCTGGGTCTTCCGAAGCCATGCCCACGACTCGAAATTCAATCTGACCATAGTCACAGGCCAGGAAACAGCGGTCCTCCTTGATCTGGATTTCCGTGTCGTCAGCATACTTGACCGTTGTGACCCAGCCATCGGTCGTCATGATTCGGCGTATTTCGCGGAATTTGCGTTTGGGCCAGTTCTGGATATTGGGGTCGTCGCTATTTAGCCGCCCAGTCTCTGCCACCATAGAACCGTACTTCGCCCGAACGCGCCCGTCACGATCAACGATCTTGCGCGTAAGGATGTTCTGCGTGTAGGTGCCCCGCAATTTGGCGGCGCCACGATGCTCCAAAATCAGGCTCGCCGACGGCACTTCGCTGGCTGGCATTGCCGAGAGTGCTTCTTCGCCGGTGGTCATGCTGGTCGAGCCGTCCCAATTCTCAACCTTGATCTCTTCCCGCTTCAACACATCCCGCATCAACTTCAGCACATCTTCGTCGCTGGTGGGACGGAAGGTGCCGAAGCTGCTGTTGAACTTCTGCACCTCGGGGGTCAACTTGATTTTGCGTTCGATCTGCTCGGCCTGCGCTAACAAGCCCTCATCCATCTTCCGCGCTACTTCCATGCTGACCGGGATGCCCTTGCACTCGGTCAGCGTTAGCGTGGGCGCGAGCCTTACTTTGCGCTCGTATTCAGTACGTAGCGCCGCATCGTCCATGATGAGCGGACGCAGCTTTTCAGCCAGCTTGAAAGTCCACTTGCTATCCATGCCGTTGTATCGCAGCACGTCCTTCAGTGGATATTCGAGGATGCGGCCAGCGTCAACGTTGCTCTGCGATTTCAGGTTGAACCCAAAGTGCATTACGCTCAGAACCTCCAAGCCCATCGTCCCCTTGCGCTCATCTAATGTATGGGCCATCGCCATGGTGTCGTCCCACTCGCCGGAACGAATGGACTTGGCCCCGAAAAAGTAATTGCACCACTCCATCTCCATGCCCAAGTGATGGCAGATTCTTCGATGCGCCCACAGCAGCCATTCACCCAGCAAACCGCGCGCAAGCAACCGCTCCCGTTTGGTATCCCAGCCGCCTGGGTGGTCGATGGGGAAAGCAATCACATCCTCGAAAGTACCGATGGCCGCAGTCAACAGCAGCGGCTCGGCAAGCCGGAAAGGGCGGAAACCGTTGGTTTCAATGTCGAAGGCAACCTCTGGCAATGCGGCCATGTCTGCCAGCCTCTTTTCGAGAGTGGCTATCTTGTCTATTTGTTCGATGCCATCGGCGTAGTTTCCAGCGTAGACGACGGGCTCAGGTATGGAACCACTGAGCGCGAATTCCTTGATGGCTGCAACGTCGAATTCCATCGCCAGCTCATACTCGCTCTTGCCGTATTGCTTGCGCTTGAAAGCGTAATTGGGGTAGATCAAGGGGAAGACATGCGCGCTGTGATTGCCAACTTTGGCAACGAACTTGGAGCCCCGGAAGTTCAAGGCGTTGAAGGCCTTCCCATCAAGCTTGCCTCCTATCCAGCGCAATGGCGCATCCCCCACGGTGACGATGACATCGGGCTTAGTGCGTTCGATGTCTTCGATGATTCGCCTCCTGCAGCACTCTGTGATGACCTCGTCTACATCACCTCGGCACTGCACGATGTAGTTGCTGCGCACCTGGCTCTTCATGAACTTGGCGCCAAAAGCGTCGTAAATCGCCTGCCCGCCTTTATCACGCCAATGATCATTCGTTTGGTCGTCGGCCTCGCTGGGGCTAAGCCCCAGGATGTAAACCGCTGGCTTGTCGGTCCCACTGGGTCGCATCTTTGGGCTCTCAAGCTCCTTTGACCGTGCGTCGTTAGGGCAAACTGCGCACCCCATCTCGCGCAGGGTGGCGATTGGGATTGCCTGACGTGACCCAGCGCGCGGGGCAGTTCGCTTGACTGCCGTTTTGCTCGGTACGTAGAAGAACGACATATCAGCGGTCGCAGTGGGCGATCAAGTGGACGAAGTTCTGATCCGCGCTTATCAGCGCAGTTACCTTGTTGGTGAAGAGGATGCGTGCTGCATGCTTGGACGCTCTCAAAATCAATGAGGGGTCGATCAGCGTTTTTTCCAACAGCATATCGGCCAGGTCTTCGCACGCCATCTGATCGTCAGCTTGGCCAACCGGAGTCTCGGTGTGCGCGCGGATCGTGCCATCCACAGCTCGGAGCTCTGTAATTTTGTCAACCTCCCCATCTAGCACCAGCATTGCGCGTTGAAACACGGCATCCCAAGCTGGGGGAATTTCGACGGCTTCCTTGCCCAGTACATCCAAGTTGATGATTTTTTTGAAGCGCCCAGCGAAGTCCAGGGCTTCGAGGTCCGGTGGAACCTTGGACAGGAGGCTGGCTTTATTCTTGCCCACGTTGGCCATGATGAAATCGCTCCCGACCATCATCTTCATTCCTTCCTCTGGAAACAAGTTCCAGAGGTTGATGAGCTGTTGGCAGAAAAAGGTCGGCATGATCACTGGTGACCCACCCGGGAGCTTGACTGCCGTATCCGTTTGGTAGCGACTAAGCGTTGCGTTGTCGGTGCTGAAGAGCACAGCCGCGCCTTCATCATCGCAATCCAAGGTCACCCCCATTTGGGCAGCATGCGTGGGGTCGTTGCCTACACTCATCAAGCACATCTGTACGCCCTTGATGATGCTGGCATCGATTTCGAAGATGTCGTTCGTTAGGCGGGTTTTCGGCAACGGGAATTTGTCCGCTGCCAAAGTGGCGAGTTTTAGTTTGCTCCGCCCACTCTTGATGATGGCATGCCCATCCTCCAATTGCTCCACGCTGACGGTGTCGCTGGAAAAGCTGTTCAAGGCTTTGATCAGCAGCTCGCCCGGCAAGCAACCGTTGAAGTCACCAAGATCCGCCATCACGCTGATGCAAGCCACATCGTTGTAGGCTTTTGCCGTTTTGCTCTTGGCATCAAAAAAGATGTGCGTCAGACTCGGGATATAAGCCGCCGTTGCCAACGCTGGGCGCACCAGTGTTGCGATGGACAGGAGGGTTTTGCGGTCGATGGATGCGCTCATTTAGTTTCTCTGCAATGGTTTGGTTGAGGGTAGAGAGAGAGAGGGGAAGGCTTTGGGGTGGTCGAAGAAGCTGACTAATCCTCTGTTTTCTTGGCCCTCTGCCGCGGGCACCGCGAAATGCACCGGCGCAGAGCCTAAGACTGCATAGATGATCATCTTGGCGCTTCCTTGCGTGGCTGGTTTTGAATGCGCTCCAAAGCAATACGGTGAAGGTCTTTTAGTTGCTGGGCGCTGTCAGGGCCATAGCGTTCATACGACACCAGCAAGCGCTGCTCCCCTGCTTCTAGTGCGACGCTTTCAAATGGGGAGCCACCAAGGACTGGCCAGATGATCATGCCACCCCCTTCTTGCGGGCAGCAGGGTCATAAGAAGGAGCCATGGTCGTGACTGCCATTTTTTGCTCTGGGGCCTTCTGATACTCCACAAAGCTGACCAACAGGCTCGAATGTCCCCCTTGTAGCAAACTGTGCCCGTATCCGGTGTTCATCCAGTTCACGGCCGTGCTGGCGACAAGAAAGATTTTCACGCCGCGACTCCGTGGCGTTTCTGCATGCGATCCAGTGCTCTGAAAAGCCTAGTTCGGCGGGCGTCGTTTCGCTCGGCATTGATTTCGCGAGTTAGCACCAGAACATGCTCTGCCGCCGCTTGGGGCCATCCGATGGTGTTAATGATGGAATCATGATTCATTTCATCAACAGCGATCAGTTTTGCGGCAACGCCCTTGATTGAGTTCTTGTCTCCAGACAGGGGCAACCGCGTGATGCCCATTTTCTGCAATTCTTCGGCTGGCATGGTTTGAAGCATGCTTTTCCCAGTGGGGCGAAGCGCTCCCGTTTGTGAAGTCGCTACGCTGCGAATGCCTTCCCAGTAGGCTTTGGCTTGCCACGTTTGACTACTGCTGTCGTAGCGGCGGGCTTGACGTCCATCACTAGCATGCAGAACTCCAAGGTCAAAGTAGTGCTGTTTGTTCATGCTTAGCTCCAGAATGAGCCGCGTTTGGCGGCCGGCCTTTGAAATGGGCGATCTGCCTTCGTTTCGCTTACCTTGCGGAAAAATATAACGTTGCACACCGCCCGGTGGTAGTAGTCGCTGGCAACTTCAGCGTAGGTCTTCCCGCACTCAGCCAGCCATTGGTCGAGGATCAAGCGCGTAGATGGTGGGAGGCTGTTGCCTCCCTTGCCACTCTGTTTCTGCTTGTCGTTCGATGTGCTGACGCTTATGACGCTGGGCACTTGGTCGAATACGAACTGGCCATCGACCTGGGCTGGCAAATAAACCGCCCCAGTCGCCGTTATCTTGATCCACGTCGTGCTGTCGACGCTGTACCATGGATATCGGAAAATAAGTGGGATGCTCGTCATGCCGAAACCATGAGTGCGAACCAACGGCATGCCGTCTTTGTTCGTAATCAAGTCAAAGACCCGGTCGAGCCATGCGCGCCTCAGTGTTCCGCTGACGCCAACAAGCCCCCCAATGCCTATGTAGTTGCAGCCATAGTCGAGCATGCGTTTCAGATATCGGGGGTCTTCACCATAGTGGTACACAGGCAATGGGTCTAGCCCTTCTCCCACCATATAGAGGTAGTTTGCCCAGCTCTTCTCCGCCGCCTCTGCGCGCTCCGTCTCGGTTGCAATGCGGCCCGCCTCGCCGGGGATGGCATCCAAGCTCGCATAGACCTCGATATGCTCGATGTTGGCCTTGATGAAGGCGCAGTACTCGTCGATGTCGATGATGGCGCCCTTGCTCCAGGCAGAGTAAGCGCCGCTATCGAGGAAGAAGCGGAACTGGTCAGGGGTGATCTTGCTCATTTGCTTCTGCAGTCGTAGTTTCATAGGAAATGATGTGGTATCGCCAGCTCGCTTCTTCTCGCGCCCGGTAACTCCAGGTTCTGAGTCCGCCTCCTAACCAAGTCAACATCAGAAACCCGCCAGCCGCAGGAATTCGTTACGGGCTTTGCCCTTGTCTTTGATGGCGCCGCGCAGGGCACTGGTGATGGTTTGGGCGCCTTGCTTGTTCACCCCACGACTGCACATGCAGAAGTGCGTGGCCTGCACGATCACGCCAACGCCAAGCGGTTTCAGTTCCTCCCACAGTGAGTCAGCGACCTGGTTCGTCAGTCGTTCCTGCACTTGCAAACGTTGTGCGTAGATATCAACGACGCGCGCCAGCTTTGAAAGCCCCACTACCCGACCATTCGGAATGTAGGCAACCCAGGCGTTGCCGAAGAACGGGGCCAGGTGATGCTCGCAGTGGCTGTACAGCTGAATCGGCCCAACCATCACCATTTCATCCACGCCCTGCGCTCCGTCTTCAAAAGTCTTGAGCACCTCGCGAGCATCCTGGGAATAGCCTTGTGTCCAGTGGCGCCACGCTTTCAGCACCCTTTCAGGCGTTTCCTGCAGCCCTTCCCGACTCGGGTCTTCTCCGATGTATTCAAGCAACCCAGTAATGAGTCCGCGGTAGGAAGATTGCACGGGTGCTTCTTGCTTTTCTTCTGGGCTGCTCATGCTTCGTCTCCGAGCGGGCCATTTGCGAATGGCCAACTGTTGACTGGGACTTCGCTCTTAGGATGACGGGCTTCGTCCCAGATGGAGGTAAGTCGCTCTTTTTCTGCAGTGATCAGCGCTTGCATTGGTGGGACCAGGTCCGTCCAGGTGCCGTCTGCCTGGGTGTAGTTCGGAGTCGTGGGCATCATCATCAGGCCCTCCATCTGGGCGCGCACGACGAGGGGGTCTGGCCACCCCGCTTCCAAGAAGCCTTGTGCCCGCAGCAACGTAGCATGGTCTTTGCCCACTGGTGGGTAGGCGCCGTCATAGGCCGTGTGGCTCCATGCCAACCTGACCAGCGCTAGTGGACTGATGGCCGCCAGCTTTTGAATGCTCTGGGCCTTGGAAAGGAACATCAGCGGCGTGATGATCCGGATACGGTTTTTGAAGCTGGCATCTGTCGGGTCATCGTATTCAAAGCCCAAGGCTTCATTGATCGCCCGCTCTTGGGCGTTGACGAACCGGAGCCTGCAATCTGGGTAGTTGGCATTGTCGGCTTGGCAAACGCCAGTGTAAATCCAGTGGTGATTGTGCACCACTGCCCGATTGGCAGCGATGGTTAGGAATGCGGCGTTGCGCATAGGCACAAACGTCTTCTCTACGCGGTTGCCAATGATGGCATCCATTTGTTCGTAGTTCTCATACTGCTCCAAGGGAGCAGCTTTGTCAGTCAAGGGGCTGGTGCCAGCAAGCATGCGCGGCCCCATGCTGATGATTTCCGGCGCTTCGATGCCTGCCAGTGCTGCGACTTCGAAGGCAGCGCGGATTTCGCGGCTGTGGCGCTGACCATAATCAAAGGTGATGGCTTTGACATTTTGCTCGCCATGCTCTTTGATGGCGATCGCCAAGCAAGTCGTGGAATCCTGGCCGCCAGAAAGGACGACGAGGGCTTTGGCAGTTTCCATGAATGGGCTCCGATGGTTGGAAGGGATGAAGAAAGGGCTCCGCACGCAGATATACGGGCGGAGCCCTTGGACCAACTTGCGACTTGTGGTCGCAAGCTACAGTCAGGCTTTGAGCAGCTTTTTGGCGCGCAAGATGTCGAAAGTCTTCTTGGTGGCCTTGAAGTTCAAGCTCAGCGTGTTCTCGCGGAACTCGATGCCCTCTTTCTTGAGCTGTTTGCCAATCTGCTCTTCCGTGGCATCCATGTCTTCCGCCATCAGCTCCGTGATGCGGGTGCCCACGCTAACGCCTTCCGGGTTGCTGGAGCGCTGCTTCTTCTCTTCCTTGCCATCCTCGGCTGCAGCAGCACGGCGGCGCCCGCCCTCTTCCTTGACGGCTTCGACAGTGATGGATTCGACGCTCTTGCGCGAGAATTCGACCTCCTCCTTGCCCACTTTCAGGACAAGAATGTCGTCATCCATCTCCACGATTTCCCCACTCTCTTCCTTGCCGCGCTTGGTCTTGATGGTGACTTTGGCGCCGACTTTCACGGGGTCTGCTGGTTCCTCTTCTGCTGCGGCGCTCCGGCGGCGCTTTGGCGCTTCCTCTTCTTTTTCCGCAGCTTTCAAGGTGGTCATCGTTTCGATGCGATCCAGCTCGTAGTCCACTTCGTCGCCGTTGCCAAGTTTCAAGCCCAGCACCCCGTCCTTGGTGACTTCGATCACGTGCCCAGTGGCTTCTTTGCCGCGCTTGGTGACCAACTTGATGGCCATACCAGCCTTCAGCTCTTTCGCCGTGACTTCAACTTCTTGGGCCTCATCATCTTCTGCTGCGGCAGCACTGCGACGACGCTTCGGCGCTTCCTCTTCTTCCTTCTCCAGATCGGGGAAATCAGGCAACTCGTCTTTCTTGGCGTTCTTGGCATCAGCGGCCGTGTTGAACCAGTTCTGGGCTTCCGCACTCAGCGCATCCCAGTCCTTGTCTCCGAGCTTGTGGATGCCTTTGACGGCATCGGCCAAGAAGGCTTGGCGCTCGCTGGCTTTCTTCGGTGCCTCCAGGTCCAGAACCTTGATCAGTTCCTTTTGAATGGCGCTCATGGTTTCTTACACTCCTACGTAGGTGATTTAAACAGCCGGATTGGCTGCGGATATATACGGGGTGCACCCCGTATTCGGGTTAGCAGCCCACGACTTCCCAAGGCTGCTGTTCAGTTTTGACGTTCGGGAGCCACCGTCCATCTCTGTCGGACCAATTCTTCGCCCACTCATTGGGATCTAGGAATGTTTTTGCACGACAGTTGTGGGCATCAGTGATGTAGTTGTAATAGTGCTGGATTTGGTCGCTAAGGGCATCCCAACGCTCATCTGGGAGAAAGTTAAGCGTTTTCATCCACCGCCGTAGATACGTGTGCAGATCATCTCCTTCGATAGGCGCCACCTCTGGGATAGCGAGTTGCAGTTCTTTCGCGAATCCGATCAGCTCTAGCATGATGGGTAACCTCCTTAGTGGGTGAGATAACGACGGACGGCTTCGTAGGGGTTGAAATCAGCGGGGAGACCGAGGGCTTTGTTGATGCGCGTGCCACCACCATCTGTGCGGCGCCCATTCGGGCCTCTCCAGTCAGACATGACAACGTCGATGATTTCTTGGGGCGCCTGCAGCATTAGCGCCAGCACGCGGCGCACTTCTTCCGGCGCCTGCCCGACCAAGGTCACCAAGTAGCCAGCGTTTTCCAGCTCCCCCACGCCTTCGGCGATCTGTAATGGCTCGTCATCTTCGCCGACGCCCTGGTGGATGCTGCGCACAGCGCGGAGCTGCGTGGCTTCGTTGGCGAGGTCCGTGACGTGGTTAGCCCACGCGCGTTTGTACAGGCTCATAAAATGCTGTGGCGTGTCTAGCTCTGGATAGCGGGCCTCACAGCGCAAAAAGACGATGTAGGCGTCCTGGAGCAGGTCCTCGAACTCCATCATGGAAGAGACGCGCCAGAAGTTGGAGGTGCAGTAGTTGACGGTCCAGCCCTCGATAGGGCCTTTGAAGATTGGTTTGTACATGGTGGTCTCACTCGGTAAGGGTTACACGGCGGCGAACAGGGGGCTGGGGCGCGTCAGAATCGACCAGGAGCGCGCGGCGGGCAACTTTGGGGGCTGGGGGAGGGTCTTCCGTTAGAAGCGCCCTACGGGGTGCCCTAGGGGAGGCATCAGGGCGCCTCCCAAGGATAATCGGAAAGCTGGCGGCATCCCCAGCAACCTCGCTTCTGATGGCTTTTGCGACGGGTTCAAGAAAAGGGGAAGTCAGCGGCGCAATCCAGGTATCCACGCCATCTGTAACCCCGAGCACTTCCGGCTCGCCCGGAATCTTGAACATGCGCACATCCCGATTGCGGTGCGGGTCGTAACCAAGGGCTACGAGTCGGCAGGCGCGGAAGCCGTTGCCCATGTAGTGCTTATAGTTTGCCATGGTTCAGAATTTGGAAGAGGCCCAGGTTCGCACCTGGTCCCCGGTTAGGGCGCCGCCGTCACCGGCGCCGAATGGGACAGGCTCGATGACGGTCGAGCCGATGAATGCGAGCTTCTGTTGCATCCGCATGCTGTCGACGTACCCGAGTTCGCTCTTGGTGTCCATCATGATGACGATGCGCTCAAACTTGCCTTCCGCCATCTTCAGCAGGAAGGCCTGCTCGTCGCTCATGCTGTTCGTCGCCAACCCGACAGACCGAACGCCCAGTGAGCGACCAAAGAAATCGACTTTCAGCACATCGAACGGACCCTCCTGCAGCACCAGCCAGCGGCCCCCGTCATGGATAGCATCCACGTTGTACAGCGTTTCCTTGACGTCGACCATGGACTGCTCAAGTTCCAAGTCTCTGTACCGTCGGCTGGAGGGACTGATGGCGCGTCCGGTCCAAGTAACAAGTTTGCCGTCAAGGAAAAAGGGGATGATGACCCGCTCTGCCCAGTGCTGGCTCTTGATGCTCGCCTTTAGTTGGTACTGCTCGACCAACAGATCAACCTCTTCGCGGCCGCGCTGCTTGTGGTCGAATCCGCGGCCGTAGAGGTAGTTCCAGTGCCTGCGCGTGCGCAACTTGTCTGTGATGGGCTCGAAGGAAGGGTCGAAGTCAAGGAAAGATTTCTTTGCCTTCGGGTTTTCGATAGGCCCTGCTTTGCCAAGGATGCGGGCCGCAACGGCATCAAAACCATCAGGGTCAACGTAGTCCTTGGACAGTCCAGCTATTTCCAGTGCCTTGAAGACCGGGATGCGGAGCAACGCACAGATCAACTTCACGGGGCTCTTGCCGCTGTGAACGTCGCGGCGGCGCCAACACGACCACCACCCATTATCAAGGTTCAGCCCCATGTGGTAGGAAGGATCGGCACTCCCGCAGAAAGGGCACTTGATGTTGATCTCGCCCCGTTTAACGTTGGGCCCGCGGGTGACGTACTCAATGCGCTGCTCGTCGAGCAAACGTTGCCAATCGAAGGCACGCATCTCCTCAGCCCCTTGGGTTGGTTGGGCCCGCCAGGTGTCTCCGTGCTTGCTGCAGGAGTAGTGCGGCCTGCTCCGCTAGTTGAGTCGCTGCGTAGATATCTTGGAGGTCTTCAAGACATTGTGCACGCTCCCGTGGCTTATCGAAATTGTGTGTGAGGAGAATTTGCTGCACTTCCCGGCGCAGATGGCTCAACTCTACATAAGCGCACTGAGCGTCACTCCCCAATGCTTGACAGCGCGCCATGAGTTCAATGGCGCGCTCTTGCTGGCTAGCTGCTTGTGTCATCAACATGATCGGCTCCTGATGGGTTAAAGGGGGCTGGCAACCTCATTATATATCAATTATGCCCGCAGGATAGACCTTTGTCCCCGCGTTTTCCCGGACATGAAACGTTCGTAAAAGTCGTAGCCCTCTCGGTGGCCGTCGAGAATGCCGGCATCTACCGTGCCCTTGCACACCAGGTCATAAATATAGGGGCGCTGGTCCCCCATGCCTGGACGATGGATGCGCTTCTCCGTCTGTAGGCGCCGCTTAGGTGGCGTGGGGCTTTCGTAGAACATCATGTAGTGACAAACCTTCTGCAAACCATCGGTGCCGGTACCCACGGTGACCGGGTTAGCGAGGAGCACCTGCATCTGCTTCTTCTCCATGAACGCTCGCTTGACCGCGTGCGGGTCTTTGGTTTCGCCATACAGCCAGTCAAACGTTATGCCCATCTTCTGCAAGCGTTGGACGATGAGCTGACCGGTCTCGATGTAGTCGCAGCAAACCACGATCTTCTTGCCACCAAGCTCGCACAAGATGCGCTCCATGGCATTCAGCTTCGGGTTATCGGCAAACTCTATCTTGTGCTCTCCATTCATGTCTTTCCAACGCAAGTACCCACTAGTGACCTGCCGCATCCGCAACCAAGCACTGTCCAGCTCCCCCACGGTCCCGCCTGCGTTTATGACGCCATCTACGGCGCGGAAATAGTGCTCCCGTTGTTCTTCCCCCATGCGGAGTTGGACCTGCACGTACTGGCGCTGGGGGAGATCGAACAATTCAACTTCTTCGTAGTTGATACTGCGGTGTTGTAGCGCCCGCTGGAATTCGCCAGCCATCGACGGGAGTGCGGTCCACACTTCCCCCTTCCATGGCTTCACTTCCTTGCTCATGTAGCCAGCCCGGAATAAGCCGATTTTCTCCCCGAAGGTCTGGCCCCCATCGACGAGGCGCATCTGCTGCCAGGCTTCTTCCAGATTGCGATCCAGCATGGTGCCAGTTGCACCGATCGTTCGATCCGTTTGGTCTGCAAGCATGCGGAGCATCTCATACCAAACAGTGTTGGGCTTGCCGCTTAGGTGGGTTTCGTCGATGGCGAGGAAGTCACCATAGAGGTCAGCAGCTCGGTTGACCAGTGCTCTGTCAATGACTAGCTTGCCCTTTCCTTTCTTTTTGTCGACCACTTCCTTGTTGCACAAGATCCACTGCAGGCTTGGCACATCCACGATGGTCAAGTCTCCTCGTGGATTGAAGAAACGCTCTCGCTTTTCCTTGATCTCTGTCACATCTACCAGATGTGGTTCCAGGTCACTGTGCTCATATAGGTCATCATCCCAGCCACCGACGTTAATCTGACGCGGAACGATGACTAGCCCCCGCTTGACTCGGCGCTCTCTGATGAGCTGCGTAAGCACATCCGCGATGATTTTGGTCTTGCCCGCACCCATGGTAAGCGCTGCCATGAACTGCGGATAGTGGAGACAGAGCCAGAAGACGGCGAGCTGATGCGCCCAAGGGTCCGTGCGGAATATGGGGCGCACCTTCAGGCGGCGCGCTTCGTCCCATAACTGATCCTTGCTCAGTTTTTTGATCCACCTGTGGTCGTCGAGCTTGCGGTTTAGGAAGGCGTCGACTGCCTTCCGGTTGAGCATCATCGGAGTTGGATGACTTGAACTTTGAAATCACTGCGATTCAAATGCTCGTAGCCGGGCAGCGGGTGCTTGTCTCCCCAGGCCCTCAATTGCTCGTACCAGTCTGGGCTATCTTCGATGATGATTTCCTGTTTCCGCTTGTAGAAGGCATCCAGTCTGCGCAGCAACTTGTCGAGCTTACTAGTCGGTCCGCGGGAGGAATAGGCGCGCAGCGTCACAGGATAGGTGTGGAAATCACCGTGCTCAGCGGTCAGCAGATAGATGGTTAGCGGTTTCATGCTTCTTCCTCTTCATCGCGACGGCGCTTGGGTCTGCCCCCACTGTCACGGTCTTTGATCATGTCCCAGTAGTCAGCATCTAACATCATGCTATCGAGGCAGAACTGGCCCGAGGCGTAGTTCTGCGTTATCAGCACCTGCATCTTGGCCGTTTCGTTCCGGCTCTTTTCGACGAACAAGCGGGCCAGCCCCAGTTTGTGCTCACTCGCCGTCTGGGTGTAGGTGATCAGCGTGTCCGCAGTGGCCAGCTTGCTAATGTCTTCTGCCACGTGCGTTCCCGTGATCAGATTCGCGGTTTCGGATTCGCGGTTACCTTGACTGAGTGCGATGACCGCCATGTTTCGCTCGACTGCCAAGCCACGCAGGCCCACAGTGATTGCGCCTAGGTCAGCACGCAAGTTCTTGGGATCGACCTTCATCAAATCCGGGTAATCAATGATCAGCAGATCGGGCATGATTTTGTCGTAGCGCTCCAAGCCCTCTAGGTAAGCGCGGAGCATTGGCAAATCTAGCACACCCGAGGGAAATTCCTTGATGCGGAAGTTCTGGCGGCGCTTGAACTCGCGCTTCACCTTCGCCTCAATCTTGGGGCGGTCAAGTGGATTCATCAGCGCCAATTTTTCCATCTTTTCGCGCGCTACGTCCAGAAGGACGCCGTCCTTATCCCGCACCAGCCGCGTGGTTTGCACTTCGCTTTCGCGCCGCGTCAAGCTGAAAAACGATTGCAGCATCCTAGCCCCATAGCGGCGCTCGCTCATTTCCATTGTGATGACGACCACGCCCCAGCGCGCCAGAAGCGCGCGCTTTGCCGCGTGACTGGCAAACCAGCTCTTGCCCCTGCCGCGAGCCGCCACCAACGTAAAGAGCTCCTTACGGCGCGGAATGATGCCCTGACGGTCCAACTCCTCAATGCCAAGGTCGAAGCCTTCCTCCTCTGGCATATCCAGCACTTGCACCAGCGCTCTAGCGTCTGACAAGTCTAGGCCGCTTTCAAACGCCACCACTTGGGCCGACAGACCTTTCTGCAGCTCGACCTCTGCTTCGTCAACCCGGTTGTCCGCCAGCGCTTCCGTCGCTTTGATGATGGTGCTCTTCAACCCTTGCAGCCGCACAAAACGGTGGAGCTGACTCATCACATAAGCAGGGTTGACGTGCTCCTTGCTCTCGTAGAGATTTTCCAACAAGCGTTTGTAGATCGCAGCTTTGCGCCCGTCATCGCCATTCAACACTTCCTCCACGGCATCGGGCAAGTGGTCTTTGATGGCTTCATCAAACTGGTCAATGAAGTCAATGGCGGCAGTGGCAAAGTCACGAAAAATCGAGGATTCAAAAAGCGAGGGTTTGACGGCGCCGCGGATCAGCTTGCAATACTTGTCATCAAAACACAGCAATGTGAGGACGTTTTCCTGTAGCGCGCCACTCAGTTTGTTGCCGTCATCGTTCATGTCGAATCCTCTTGATTTTGGTTTAGGAAGGCAGCACTCGCTCCAGGGCGCTGACCATCGAAGCCGTGACGTCAATGTCGTAGCGCCCCAAGGTCTGATATAGGAGGCGTGGGTAGAAGTGGCCGCTTGCCATAGGAATACGGGCATCCCACGGGAACGCCTCGTGGGGGAGCTTGATGAGGCGCAGATTGCGCTCGATAAGCTCCCCATGGCTTTCCTTGTACCGCCGCAACAGAGCAGGGTCACGCACAGCTTTCATCGCCGTCACGGGTCCAACCTTTGGAATGCCCGGCAAATCGTTGTGGGTGCCCGTTAGGGCAGTCGCAAGCATGTACTGCTCTGGTGTGACCTGCAGCTCAGCCGCGAGGCGCTTGCTGGTCCAGGCTTTGTCATAGCTGTCCGTCATCAGCTCGAACCTGTCGGTGAACAAGAGCTGGTACAGGTCGCTGTCATTGCTCGCCGCGATAATGCAGTCGTACCGGTGCCGGTATTTGTGCACAAGGTGGCCAACAAGATCGTCGAACTCGAAGCCGGGCTCGCTCCACACTGGAATGCCCAGACGCGCGAAGACTTCCTGCAGCAGAGGCATGGTGGCTTTGTGCAGTTGGAGCAGCTCATCATTGCTAGTGGCTTTGCGCAGCATCTTGTACTCTGGGAACTCCACAGAGCGCATATAGGGTTTGGCATCACAACCAATCAACAGCTCCGTGGCGCCGGTTTCGCGCACCCACTTGCCCAAGCTGACGAAGAAGCCGTAGAGGCCTCCAGTGAAGGTGCCATCGCTGGTTAGGTGCTTGTGGGCCGCACTCTGCCTGTAGCTCTGATAGGAGAGGTCAACGACGAGAAGGATGCGTGCCATAGTGCTTGACTTCGTTTGACAGGACTTGGAGAAGCCGCAGACGCGGTAGATTGCTGTATGGGCGCCGCGGATTGATGTATGGGACCGCCTCTGTCAGCAACCCATGGTAAACGCTTGGTAGATACGACAGGATGCGCGCATCCGCAGTGAAATGGAAAGGGCTTGCAATGGCAATGCGTGCTTTCAAGTCTTCCCGCTGTTCCGCATCTAAATTTGGAAGAGAGGTGTCGTAATACCGAATCGGATCATCGGGCAGCACAAGCCCATGTTTTGCGCTCATGATGACGACAGCTGCACACCGCTGTGCAGCATGCCGCAGCATGATTGAAAAAATACCGCCGCGGTACAGCGTACGAGCTGTCATCCCTGTTGCGTACTTCTGGAGTGTGCAGGGAATGACTCCAACATCCCAGCACTCGCCTTTCATTCCACGCCCAAAATTTTGTGGGTCTGCAGACTTACGCGGTAACCGTGCTCCAGCGCGAATCCCCGAACGAGGTTGATGTTGGCTCGGTTCCTTTCCTCGTCGTGCTCATCGCACGGGCTCACCCAAACAGTGTCCTCCGGGAGCCAGCCCCCCTCCCGTCTCCATATCTGCTGTGGGAGATGGTGGTTAGCCATTTGGGTGCCCATGTTGGGGAGGCCATCGCCCCCGACGGCCCCAGCTAGTACGATGTACTTCCAATCGCGGCACAGCTCGACGATGCTGGGATGAATCTTCGGCGTTTTGGGACTGCAGACAATATGCAGCAGGCCCTTGTTGATCCAGGAATTCAGACGCTGATCCCACAGCGTGCCAGCAGTTTCAATCTGAACGACCTGCGTCTTGCTGCCGCTGTGCGTGAGCAGCATTTCGACCAGCAATCCGATGTTCTGTCGCAGGGGTTCACCCCCCGTGATGACGACCAGCTTTTGCATGTGCGGCTGGTACTCCTGCACCCTGCGCACGATCTCCTCGACCGCCATGCGATTGTTGATCCCGCTTTCGAATTCTGTATCGCAGAAATGGCACGCGAGATTGCAGCCCGCCAGGCGGATGAAGACGCTGCAGCGCCCGCTGTACGGCCCCTCGCCCTGGATGGTCTCGAAGATGTCCTGCACAGTCAGTTCGAGAGGGTTGTCCTCCCTCGGGCGGATGGGGTTTTTTCCAAACATGAATGGCTCCTTGAAAGTGGGTGGTAGCGACCAATTATACGATCGGGTTTGACGGTTGCTGAATTTAGATATAATCTGCGGGCCGGAGTCACCCCCTTTCAAGGAGCAATCTATGAGTCAAGCACGCATTTCCAACGCCCAGTTCCAAACCATGTTTGGCATCACCCACATGACGGCCTACTTGTGGCGCAAAGGCACGCCGACGCGCAGCCCAGTTCCGGTCGAAAAACCGCGTGCGAAGTTAGGCGAGCGGCCCAATGGCGTGCTGTTCGACCCCGAGCGCGTGATGGCGTGGGCGCAGAAGCACGGTATCCAGGTGCTCGTCCAGCCTGAGAAACTGCTGAAGCAGCCGAGTGCGAAGGCTGGTCCCAAACCACGCGTGCTGGCGTCTCTGCCAGCACGGAAGCCGAAGAAATAACGTAGCCCAACTGCCTTAACGTAGGCGAGGAAAGGAATCCATATGAGCAAAAGCAAAATAGCCCCACGCGCTGTTGGAGAAGGCCGTTCTCGACCATACGTTAAAAAAAATCCAGGGATTAACCTACCCACCCCCCACCCCTCCCCCTTAAGGGGAGAGGGGGGTGGGGGATATCCCACGGATGGTGGAGGGGAAGAAGCAGTTAAGCAAATCAAAGAGCTAACGGCGTTGCTGAATCCAAAGCTACGTAAGCAAGTCCTCGCGGAACTCAGTTTGCAGGCTTTAGACGCAGATATCGGGGAAGTCCGCGACCTCGACATGTGGGCAGCAAGCGTGTACGACGCCATAGTAGCCTCGAACGGGGGCGGGGCAATGGCAGTGCCAGGGCCGGCCATTTTAAAGCGTGCTCTGGCCGCTGGTGGGGCATGGAGCTACGTACGCGGCTTCATGGTCGACGCAAAGCTGGACGAACTTAACGTAGCCGAGCGGCAATCCGTTTATGGGATGCTCGCCCGTATGGTCGTCCAGCAGGCCAAGCGCATCAGCTCCAACAGCAACGCACCTTTCGGCCCCAAGCTCGTTGCGAACTGCAGCCATAACGTAGGGGCTCTGTTTGATCGGGACTTCCCCGGCTACCTTAAGGCTGGCCTCGCCCGCATCGTTGCGCGTCAGTTAACCAACCCCCAGGAGGTCGCATGAGTTCTTCTTTTCAGCACCCTCTGATGCCCATCAAGTGCGCCATCGTGGCCGAAGAGCCGGACGAGCCCCCGCAGCTCCGGGCACCCGTGATGGGGCTGTGGTACCACGGCGTTAACGAGCGCGGGACTGGCGCCATCGCTCAATATGATGGGTACGGTGCGTTTTGCCTGGGTGACGGGACCGAGGTCGATATGGGCATCTACTCGTACTTGGTGGAGCATCACCCGCCCGCCAGCCGATAAACGGCGTCTGCTGCTCAGCAAATAGTCTTGACCAAGGTGGTCAAGACTATATATAATCTGGCCATGCGCTGCAAAGGGCGGCGCACCAACCAGGAGATCAGCATGGCACGCGAAGAAGCAATCACCACCGGTCAAACCATTGAATCCCTGCGCGGTGACGACAACGCCGCGTCTTGGGCCAAGGCCTACCTCAAAAGCACCGCCTGCTCCTGGCAGCGTAATGAAGCCGAGAAGGGCCTGATCGGCCGTGCCACCCTTCTGCGGATCGGCTCGATCTACTCCATAGACGCCAGAGCATCGCGCAAGGATGCCCGCCTCGTCATCAACGGCATGCCCTACAGCATTGCCGCCATCGCAGCATGACAAGGAGAGCAGCATGAGCACCACCACCTACACCATAGGCATCCGCTACAGCAGCATTGCCAGCGCTCGGGAGCTCAAGGTCATCGGCTCCTTGGCCGCCGCCAAGCGGGCCGCGACTCGCGAGTTTGCCGGCGAGCAGAACGACCACCGCATTGTGATCGTCGATGAGCGTGGGGAGACGGTCACCTCTCGCCTAGTGGGCGACCGTGCGTGGGCAGACGCCACTGTCTAAAACGCCAACCGCCTAACCCACTGGAGATCAGCATGAGCACCATCACATATCAGGTCCAGCAGTGCACAGGATACCAATACGAGCCAATCCCGGAAGGCGATTTCGAAACTGCCGAGGAGGCACTTGCTTCCATGCGCGCTCTGGAGAGCAATCTCGGCTGGCGAAATCTGCGTGTCGTTGAGCTGGAATCTCAGGATTCCACGGTTAGCGCTGCTGGAGTGGACAGCGAGTGTTTTGAAAACGATTTCGAGGAGCCGCTGGCTCTCATCGTCGAAGCACTGGAAAACAGCCGGCCCAGAGCCGACCACTATCCCGAGGCCAGGGAGCGCCACGAGGCTGCATTGCGCGCTGCTCGTGCCCTCTTGTCAATCTGATAGGAGTTAGCCATGTACTACCACACAAGCCGCATCGCCATGAAAGATGGTAGTTGCTTCATCAGCGTGCGCAAATGCGACGGCCGTATCGTCTATGGCCCGCTGATGAACGAAGAAAAGGTGCAGCAACAGACAAGCACCTTGAACGCCCGCTTTGCGACAAGGATGGCGCTGGCGGAAGCTGCAGGCCGCACGTTGCTCGTTCGCGCCGTGTTGGACCCAACTACCGTAGCCGAAGAGCTCGTTTGGAAGCCTCTGCAAGGTGGTGGCGTCATCGCCAAGCTCGACGGCGTTTGGTGTGCAACTGTGGCCCAGGCTTGCGACGACGGCATGTTCGAGTTGACGTTGCGTTATGGCGCCAAGCCCGTAGGCCAGCCGCTGCTGTGCTTTTCCCAGGAACAAGGGCAGCAGCAAGCTGCCCGTCTCTACGCAACGAGAGGTGTGTGATGGACTACTTTGACAACGTGACTCAAGGTCACCCCGACGATATCGAAGACCAGTGTGGCGGAATGGTGGGGTTGGTTCTCGCCCTGGGCATTGCCATGGTCATGACGGTGGGCATCTTGGCGCTGGTGTTTTTCTGACTTTTTGCCGTTTATCGGAAAAGGTAAAAAGAAAGGGCGCTGGTGTTTTGCTGGCTGGAATCTATATATAATCTGGCCATGCGCTGCAAAGGGCGGCGCACAAACCAGGAGATCATCATGATTCTGAACAAGTCACAAGCCGAAGCCGTTTACAGCGCAATGTGCGCATTGAACAACGTGGGCGGCAAAGTTAAAGCTATGTTCGGCAACGTGGCAACCGATGGCATCAACGTATTCGAAGATGACGGCGGCGAAGTTGTCGTGGTGCGCGTTAACCATTACGACGTTCTGGAAAGCGAACGCTGTACCAGCCAGTCCGCTTTTGCTATCGCCTACGGCCTGTCAGTGTGACGCTACCAACCAATCAACCTAAAGGAAATATCATGACTACCAAACCCACCTCAGAGACCAGCAACGTGTCGACTCAAGAAGCCAAGAGCAAGGAAGCCGCTGGCGTGCTGAAGCGCAGCAGCGCCTGGAGCATTGATCCGGCCAAAATCATGCGCCGTGAAGGCTGGAACCCGCGTTTCGAGTTTGGCGAACTGGAAGTTTTGGCCGCCAGCATCAAAGTCAATGGAGTGCTGAACGCAGTCCGCGTGAAGCGCTTGACCAAGCCCAGCGAAGGCGGTCACGTCTTCGAGCTGATCGATGGCGACCGCCGTTTGTCCGCCATCGAAATGATCCTGAAGAAAGACCCGGCCGCCTTCCCAGAAGGCATTCCGGCCATCATTGTGGACAAGGCGCAGGAGGACCTAACCTCGCTCATCCAGATGTTCGAGGCCAACAGTGGTAAGCCTTTCCTGCCCATGGAGGAAGCATTGGCTTACCAGCGCATGCAGCAGCAAGGCATGACGGTCAAGCAAATTTGTGCCGCTGTCGGCCGCCGTGCCACCCATGTGGGCGAGATGCTGAATTTGTTGACGGCAGATGACGTCGTCAAAGAGGCGGTCAAGAGCGGGGCCATCGGCAAGACCGAGGCGAAGCAGATTGCCACCCTCGCCAAGGGTGACAAGGCGAAGCAGCGGGAATTGGTGACGGTGGCCAAGTCTGCAGGAAAAGCCAAGGGGGCCAAGGCCGCGGTCAAGAAAGCGCTGCGGAGCACGCAGGTCGAGCGTGCGAAGAGCCAGGGTCGTAAGCTGAAGATTCGCGCGCTGAGTGATGCGGAGCTGAGCAATATTGGCTCCGGGATGGCCGAGCACCTGCTCGGCTTGCTGGAAGCGCAGGGCTTGGGCGTGGAAACGGATCTTGTGGCGATGATCCGCAATGACCCCATGCTGGTGATCGCTTACACGACCGGCACCCTCGACGCCCTGAAAGTCGCGGCGGGCACGCCCAATAACCTGAAGCTGTGAGGTGCGTGCCGTGGATAAGAATTTTGACCCTGCGGAGCTCTGGGCGTTGGCGAAGCACAATCCTCTAGCCGTCACTGCGCTGTTCGCCTTCGCCAAGCGCGCGGCTAACCCACTGATGCCCACCCAGGCTCGTCCGGCCCCGCATCAGCGCACTGAAATTGCAGAGACCACCCGTGTGGTCGTGGCGGGATGGAACGACCAGCGTTGTGTAAACCGCTGGGCTTACGAGCGCAACATCTTTTGGCTGCTGACCGCCAGTTTCAGCTAGGAGATGGGTGGGCATGGCGGCCCGCTTATTCTTTCCCCATGTATATCTGGCCATCCCTAACTACCCAGGAGTGCCCCCGTGCCTTATCGATCGACCAAGACCTATGGCCATGAAGTCGGCCTGTCGGCGTGTTTCCGCCAATGGCGCGCAACGCACTCGCATTGTCGGTATCTGCATGGATACGCATTGGCCATCACTTTGACTTTTGAGGCTGATGAATTGGACCACCGTAACTGGGTTCAGGATTTCGGCGGCCTGAAAGAGATAAAGGAGCTGCTGGTTCGCACCTTCGATCACAAGACGGTGGTGGCCTTTGACGACCCGGATTTAGAGGTCTTCTATAAGCTCTGCCGTGACGGCATCATCGATCTCGTTACGATCCCGGCCGTGGGCTGCGAGGCCTTCGCCAAATACGTGTTTGAGCAGGTCGAAGCATGGCTCGCGAAGCAAGCTTCCGACGATTTGCTCGACGAGCCTCGCGTCATGCTCGCGTCCGTAGAAGTGCGGGAGCACGGCGCCAATAGCGCCTCCTATTTGCGACCAGCCCCAGTTGCCGCGGTCGCAGAGGCCACTATTGAAGTTAGGCAGCTGCCCGTTGACCTCGAGAGTCCCATCACCCACCTCACCGCTCAGGAGTTCAAATCATGATCCAGTACAGCCGCCACATCTTTCAGAAGCTTTCCTACGAACTGCTTATCTGCATGGTGTTGATGTTCTTCCTCGCATCAGCAGCCCCTAGTGACGAGGTTGCCAATGCCTCCCTTATCGCGGCCTTGCTGTTTCTGGGTTGCTTTTGCATCGACCTGATCCGCTACTGGGTTGTAGACCACGGGAATGCCATGTTGCTCGCTCGGGATCGCGTCGATGTGCTGACTGACAGTATTGACGATTATCTGAGAGCACACAAAGCAGTTGATATCTGGCAATACCAGTACGACTTGATGAAGGCCAGCGACCAGCGTGTGGAAACGTTGCCCATCATACATAAGGGAGTGTTGCTGTACGCGCGCTTGATTGCCGAAGAATATGCGGAGATGCTGCGCGGTCTGGGCAGCGATCTGGATGCCTACGTTAAGCAACAAGGCGGCCAAGCGGACGAGCAAGGTCAGGCTCTATCTTTTATTTCCGAAGACATTGCAGATGTTGCCGTGACGTTGGAACACCTTGCCAATAGCCTCAAAGGCAAGCTGTCCTACGTGCAAGATGATTGGGAGCTCCAGTTTTCGGAAGCTGGTCTGCGCGAAACCTTTGATGGCGTGAATGACGTGGCTGTTGTGCTGGCGGGCTTTGGCCTTGCTGCAGGCCTGCCAGTCCGCGAAGGTTACGTTGAAACTGGCAGCTCGAACCTCTCCAAGGCCAATCCAGTCACGGGCAAAATTGACAAGGACTCATCCGGGAAATGGATCAAAGGGCGCGATTACCGTGCTCCTGATCTGGCCCGCGTGCTGGCTGTTCAGAGGGTTGAGGTGTACGAGGATGCTCATCCGCTGGGGCTGTGATCATGCAGACTGAGACGCGGGATAACGGACGCGCCGCCTTTGAGGCGCACCAGCGGGATGTCTATGGCGCGCGCGGTCCGCTGATGACCTGGGATGATTGCTTTGCACCAGAGCCGGCGCCAGAGCATCTCCGGGGCAAATACATGATGAAAGCTGACCAGCAAGCGTGGGAAGCTTGGCAGGGGCGCACCGCGGCGTTGTCCAAGCAGCAGCAGGAAGACGAAAAGCTACTGGTGGCCGCTTACGAGAAGTTGCGCGACTACTGGGCCCTTCAAAACCAACTGCATCCGCAACGCACCATGGATTACTCCTTGGAGGGAGTGCTGGTGGACTTGGCAAAGCGACTCGGGCACGTAGGTTCGCTGTGGTGGAGGAAATCTCCATGACCGAAAGCTACCGGGCAGCGCTTGGGGATGCTCTCTTTTCCAGCGCCTACCAAGCGCTGCTGTTTGCCCTCAATTTTGAAGACAGCCGCATCCCTGGACCTGTTATGAATAGGGAAATGAGCGCACCCCAACGCGACCACGCCAAGGTAGCGGCCATTGCTCGTTCGTACACTGGGACTTCCCGCCGCGGCTCGCCCACGACGCTGAATCGACCTTCGGTGGCTCTGGGCGGTACCCAGGATCGGGCAGTGATGGCTGGGTGGATATTGCAGCGCTTTCAGCAATTGGAGTTGATTCAGAGGTTGGTGCTGACCATCACTGTGATGCGGCCGCGGTCCCCTTGCTCCTGTGGGTCAGCGTGCTGCCGGGGATGGACTCTGCGTTACAGTTGGGTGGATGCGTGTCGCATCATGGTTGAGCATCTGAAGAGCTGGGCTGAGATGGACAAGGAAAGCGGGAAGCGCGGTTATTCCACTGACCCACGTTTGCGGCAGGCGCTGATAGAAGACTACGCCAAGCCAGCCGAGCGCCGCGCATCCGTTAAGGAATTGGCAGAGCTGGCGGAAGTTACTACGGTGACGGCTGCAGCGCACAGGAAGCGCATCTATGACTACCTGGACACGGTCCATGATGCGGCTTGGACCGACCTTGCTGCCATTTTTGACGCCCACGGCATTACAGGGATAGTGCCGGATTGACCTGTTGGCAAAAATTCGGTTAATATGCGCAGCGTTTTGATATTGACTCGAATAGCCCCTTCGCAAAAGCCTCCGTTACCCGGAGGCTTTTTTTCATTGGCGCCCGGGACCACAGGGCACCTACGGGGGTTGCGGACAAGCGGCCCAGCCCCTACTCCAGGGCTGGGCGGTACCCAGGGGGATGCCAGTATTGGGTCAAGGCTGGTGGGCTCACGCAATCCCTGGGGCTCGGTTTCCTTCCTTTTGCCGGGCTACGCCGCAGCCCTCGATTCGTGGCCCCCATCGGCCGCTCGACACGACCGATGGGGCTTTTTTGCGTCTTGTCCGTATAGATAGGCATGGGGCACCGGGAAAGGCTACTCAGTGGCTTTCCCCGGTGGTCTGGACGGCAGCTCCCGTTAAATCTTGTGCATCGCGGGTCAGCTCCGGGTGCAAAAATCGATGCAACGGTCTCCTGGCAAAGCCCTGCTTCATGGGCGCCTTGATTTGCGGCAGCAGTTCCCTGCTCGGGTAACGAGTTCAGACCACCACCTCTTGCCCTGGAGGGCGCATGACCCAAAAGCCCTTCGCTTGGACTGAAGACTTGATGGCCGCCACGCTGGTTGATTGTTCCAGCGTCAGTCCCAAGATGCTCGTGGTTCCGCGCTGCCACTGGGGTGGCCACGAAAAAGATTTGCTCATCGTCGATACCCGCAGCCGCCGGTTGATCGAGATAGAGATCAAGATAAGCCGCAGCGACCTGAAGGCGGATGCCAAGAAAGACAAATGGATTCCCCGCCCTTGGGCGCGGCACTCCTACAACCCACCGCGTAAGCGCGAATGGCCCAATGGCGTGTGGAAGCACTATTACGCGTTGCCCGTAGAGATATGGAAGGAAGAGCTGCTGCAGTGCATTCCCGATGCCTCCGGAGTCATCCTCGTCCGCAAGGATGAACGCTACCGAAATGGTGCTTACGTTAAGGTGCTGCGTCGGGCAGTGCCGGACCGCAAAGCTAAGGGTATTGGAGATGGAGACGTGCTGGATATCGCGAGGCTTCTGAACTTCAGGTATTGGAGCTTGGTTCGAAGTCGCAAGGGTATAGATAGGGACCATCAACCCAACCAGGAGTTCCCCCATGAAAATCCAGACCCCAGCCCTTGACCAGCTTTTGAAGCTTGACGCCCGGAGCCTTGCTTCTGGATCATGCCAACTCCAAGAACTTGCGTGCGCAGAGCTGCAGCGAGTGAAGGTTGCGTATGAATCGCTGTTTCTCTCTTTCATGGAAATCGAGCGGGCCATGTGTCGCGGTTGCGATCGGCTTGAAGCCGCATTCGGCATCACTCCTCCACAGACGGAGGAAAGCATCACGGCTTTGAATGCTGCAGATGATTCGATGGAGGTGTTGATTGGCACCGTTCGATTTTTCCCCAAAGGGGGAGCAGGGCCCGGCGTTGGCTGGGTGCCCACGAATGGGCAGGCGCTGTTGATTGAACAGTGGCCGCAGTTGTTGCAGAACAAGGCTTTCAGCGAGGCTCTTGCAAAATTGGGCTATCCGCCGCATCTGACGCTGCCAAATATTGGGCCAGACCTCAAAGGCGATAGGGCTTATATGTACTTGGGGGAATCTCGCAAAGCCCCCATGTTTGAGATTGGCGAGGTCTGCCGATATGCCACCGGTAGTTCCGCTTTCTTCCTTATCGACCGCATCTCTTGGCACGTGATTCATGGGGGTTGGAGCTATCACGGCCCCCATATTTTGTCCCAGGCGCCAGCCGTATCAGCATTCGAAGGCGACCTACGGCCCATGTTGCCAGTCGAACGCAATAAGCTGCTGTTGCTGGACGGCATCTACCCGCCCATCCGCGAGCACGTCAGAAACTCCATCCCAAAGGTGCAGTGATGTCGTTCGAAGGTGCATTCTTGCTGCTCACCATCATTGCGCTGGTCTTCGGCCTTGCTTGGGTGGTGCTGCAATTGGCGCAAAGCGATGCTGATCAATTGCGTGATGAGCAACTATGCCACTACGCTCCATCAGATTTCCCGGAATCAATTGAGCAGCCGCGCAAAGGCTCCGCTGCCCTAGATTGTGCGTGGAGGGAATATGAGCGCAATCATTGAGCAGGGCAAATTGACGGACTGGTTCCATCGGAGGCAGCGCCCAGCGCGCCCAGGCGTGTATCAAGTTCGCGGCACCTCTGGTAGCGAATTTTCATGGATCGGTCGGGAAGCCTGCCGCTACGCGCACTGGAATGGTCGCCATTGGAGTTCCACTGGCTGTTCTGTCCGCGATGTTGCGCAAAGGTGCTTCGCCACCTACGGTTATCAGATGCTGGATTGGCGCGGCCTTGCCGAGGAGCCGAAAAATGTCGCTGCTAACTGCTGACCAAGCGGCTTCTTACGACCGCATTGCCAACGGGGTTTTGTTGGTGCTGGAACGCTCGCCAGATCAGGCGCCAGTTTCACGCCATGTGCTTGGGATGAAACTTTTCATCCTTTTGACGGAGGAAGAGCGGCGCTTGAACGTGGACCGATATCGATTGCTCGGCCGCGTACTGCAAAGATTGCATGCTGCCCATTTGATATGCGCCAGAGGCACCGGTGGCGGCAGCACGTGGGTGCTAACGAAAGGAAAGGAGGACGCCATGTGAGGCCATCACTACCTGGGCTTGTGTAGTGCAAGCCCAGGCCCTAACGAGCGCAGTCAAAAGGAAGCATATGAAAACGATAGAACAAAACCTCCCCTCTATTGGCGCACCATGGCCGGGCATCGAGGGCAGTGCCTACGCCGGCATCTCGCGTGGTGAGAATGGCGCGCGAGATGCGCACCTGGTGCTGCTGGCGGACAAGCCCGAGGATATGAGCTGGCACGACGCCATGAAGCTCTCAGAGCAACGCACCGACGACGCGCGCCTGCCAACGCGCTTCGAATCGGCCTTGCTGTACGCCAGCCTGCGCGACCGCATGGACACCAGCG